>UMGN01003056.1_pt1 | contig 139832 bp, 133 predicted proteins | sample 1965281 | NCBI WGS metagenome assembly UMGN01 (sample SAMEA4836073, study PRJEB28245) | human gut metagenome | biome: gut microbiome; material: fecal sample | place: Denmark | collected 2008 | reverse complement strand
ATTTTCAAGGTACTTATAGTGTTCATTTGTCGGGCAACTCATGACATTGCTGTTTCTGTCATTTCCTTTTTTGCTGTCTTCTGGTATTTTATTTAATTGCCAGAAAGGCCTTGTATCCCTTATAAGCCTCATAGACATCTGCCTTGCTTGTCACTTCCCAGGGCGCATGCATGCACAGCACTGCAACGCCGCTATCAATGACCTCCATGCCATAATTGGCCATAATATAGGCAATGGTTCCTCCTCCGCCAATATCCACCTTGCCCAGTTCGGCAAACTGATATGCTACTTCTCCGGCATCCATGGCATTGCGGATCTCGGCCAAATATTCAGCATTGGCATCATTAGATCCACTCTTCCCCCGGCTGCCTGTAAATTTATTAAATACCAGTCCTTTGGAGAAAAATGCAGAACTACGTTTCTCAAAAGCCTCTGCAAACATTGGATCATAAGCAGCGCTCACGTCAGAAGAAAGCATTTTGGAGTTCTGGAGAGTTCTTCTTACTTTCAGTTCGGACTCGTTTCCACTTAATGCTACAAGTTCTGCAACTACATTTTCAAAAAATCTGGAATGCATGCCTGTTGCGCCAACACTTCCAATCTCTTCTTTGTCTACCAGGATACAGCAAGCGGTGCGGTCAACCTTTTCTACATCCAGCATGGCAAATAGTGAGGTAAATGCGCACACGCGGTCATCCTGCCCATAGGCCATAATCATGCTGAGGTCAAGACCGCAATCTCTTGCGCGTCCTGCTGGCACGATCTCCAATTCGGCGGAAACGAAATCTTCCTCTTCCATATTATAATATTCCTGAAGGAGTTTCATGATGTTGGCTTTGACTGCCTCTTTTTCTTCCTTGTCCAGATCGTCATTCTGTTCGATAGGACGGCTGCCAAATAGCAGATCAAGTTTCTCGCCTTCTATCACGACATTCGCTTTTTTCTCTAACTGCTTGGATGCCAAGTGTACCAGGAGATCCGTAATCACAAATACCGGATCCTCATCTTTTTCTCCAATATTCACTTCTACAATAGTGCCGTCTTTCTTGGCGATAACACCGTGCAGAGCCAAAGGGAGCGTTACCCACTGATATTTTTTAATACCGCCATAGTAGTGAGTGTCCAGGTATGCCAATTCTTCATTTTCGTAGAGAGGATTCTGCTTTACATCGATACGCGGGGAATCAATATGCGCGCCCAGGATGTTCATCCCATTCTCCAGCGGCTGCTCCCCTATGTTGAAGATTGTAATACTCTTGTCCATGCATACCGCATATACCTTGTCGCCTGGTTTCAGGCTGGCATTGGATTTTTTCACCTCGTCCAGGCTTTTATAGCCTTTTTCTTCTATCATGCTGACCGTCAGTCTGATACACTCACGCTCAGTCTTTCCTGCGTCAAGGCAGGATTTGTATTTTTCATTGGTTTGTTCTAATTCCTGCAATTGTGCAGGACTGTATGTTTTCCATGCATTTTTTCTGTCCATTGTTTTAATCTCCTTTCGTTCATTATAGTATAACACAGGATAGCACCATATGACACGTAACATTTTTAACATGAACGCGTAACACTTTTAACTTTAACACGTAACATTTTTATAAAATGTTACGTGTTCCCCTTTCATAACTGGTGTACTATTTTGCCTAAACTGGTGTGTAAATATGAAAAATACCCTGTGCTATTCTGTTATTCACTATCAACCTGATTCTTTACCATAATGCATATATCCCGTGCTTTGCGCATTGATACTTTTAGCGTTTGCCTTATCTGTTGAATATATTCTTCTCGGTTTTCTTTTTCTTCAAATACTTGGCTTAATAGAAGAAGTTCTTTTTGAGAAAATAGTTCCTTTGCCAAATTCAAGGCTACTTCTATTCTTTGTTCCTCAACTTCGCTAGTAATATCTTGAAAAATTTGATTTTGAATATAACTAAATTCATGAAACTCTTCGAAATCGTTATAGGTTTTGAAATGTTTTTTATACATTTCAAATGCCTTTTCGCAGATCAATCCTTGGGTTTCCGTAAAATATTCGCCCATACTGCTATATTTATATCGGACTACCTTTTTTACCATTTTTGCCTTTACGGGATTCATATGGATATATCTGAGACAAGTCCAGAAATATGACTCACTCTCAATACATTCACTCATAAAACGATTTTGAAAAACATGACCGTTTCTATTGTGCTTAAAATTATAATAAAACGCGTATTTTGCCAAGACTCTGGCCATAAATGATGATAATTCATTGAGTTCTGCCCGGAGGATAAAGTGGGCGTGATTAGACATAATACAATAAGCATAAATTTCTATACCATATTTCTCTTGAAACTCCAGAATAATTTTCTTCAGATAAACTTTTTCGCGTTGCTGATCAAATATCCTCTCCTTATTGATTCCTTTTACTACCACATGGTATAAACCGGTAAAACTTTCCCGCCTTCTTCTGTTTTTCACAAAACCCCTTCTTTCACTTTACACAGGGTATTTTTCATATTTACACACCAGTTTGGGCGATATAGCACACCAGTTATATCACATGGACACGTAGCACTTTTTAAAAGTGCTACGTGTCCATGTGAAAAATGTTACGTGTTCATTATTTCCATTATTTCATCTCTTCTCGCACTTCTTTGAAGCACTTAACGATAAAATCAATATCTTCTTTAGTATGGCTTGCGCATACCTGGGTACGGATTCTTGCTTTTCCCTTCGGCACTACCGGATAGGAGAATGCTACTACATAAACGCCTTTATCCATCATGCGTTTTGCGAATTCTGCCGCAGTCTTCTCATCGTACAGCATAACCGGTACGCATGGGTGGGTTCCTGGTATAATATCGAATCCGTTGTCTACCAGTTCCTTGCGGTAGTATGCGGTTACTTCTTCCAGATGGTCACGAAGTTCCGTGCTTTGATCCAGCATATCGAACAATTCAATGCTTGCGCCTGCGATTGCTGGTGCAAGGGAGTTGGAGAATAAGTACGGACGGCTTCTCTGGCGAAGAAGGTCGATGATTTCCTTACGTCCGGACGTATATCCGCCGGACGCTCCGCCTAATGCTTTTCCAAGGGTTCCTGTGATAATGTCCACACGTCCCTGTACTCCGCAGTATTCTGGCGTTCCACGGCCTGTCTTTCCTACGAATCCTACTGCATGGCTGTCGTCTACCATAACCAATGCATTATACTTATCCGCAAGATCGCATACGCCCTTTAAGTTGCAGATGATTCCATCCATAGAGAATACGCCGTCAGTGGCGATCAATTTGATTCTTGCTCCAGCTTCATCTGCTTCTTTTAATTTTGCTTCCAGATCTTCCATATCGTTATTCTTATAGCGGAAACGTTTTGCTTTGCAGAGACGTACGCCGTCGATAATGGAAGCATGGTTTAATTCGTCACTGATTACTGCATCGTCTGCTGTAAGAATCGTCTCAAATAATCCGCCGTTAGCATCGAAGCAGGAAGAATAAAGAATCGTGTCATCGGTTCCCAGGAAATCAGAAATCTTTTTCTCTAACTTCTTATGTATATCCTGTGTTCCGCAGATGAAACGAACGGAGGCGACTCCATATCCCTTTTCATCATATGTTTTCTTAGCCGCCTCGATCAGGCGCGGACTGTCGCCCAGTCCAAGATAGTTATTCGCGCACATGCAGAGAAGTTCTCTGCCGTCTTCCATCGTAACCTTTGCTCCCTGAGGAGATACGAACGGAGCCTCGCCCTTAAAAAGGCCTGCCTCTTTAATATCCTCTACTTCTTTCGTATAAATGCTTAAAATATCGTCTTTACGTGCCATTGGTATCAACCCTTCCTTTTTCTTATTTATTAATCATTAACATGCGCCCAGTCTAAGATGACTTTTCCGGACATTCCGGAAATCATTGCCTCAAAGCCTTTTTCGTAGTCTTTAATATCAAAGCGGTGCGTGATGATATCAGAAATATCAAGCCCTGCCTGAAGCATTGTAGACATCTTGTACCAGGTATCCCAAACCTTTCTTCCATAGATTCCTCTAAGGTTCAGTCCGTTAAAGATTACTGTCTCAAGGTCTACCGTAGCATCTGTTCTCTGAAGTCCCAGAAGAGCGATCTTTCCGCCGTGCTTCATATTATGAATCATATCGGCAAGTCCTGCCTGAGATCCGGACATTTCAAGTCCTACGTCAAATCCTTCTGTCATGCCGATCTCTTTCATAACATCAGCCAGTTTCTCTTCCTTAAGATTAACGGTTCTGGTTGCGCCCAATTTCTTTGCAAGATCCAGACGATAGTCGTTCAGGTCTGTCACAACAACATGTCTTGCTCCGGAGAACTTTACGATTGCCGCTGCCATGATACCGATCGGGCCTGCTCCCGCGATCAGGACATCCTCGCCCAGAACTTCATAAGAGAGGGCTGTATGAGTAGCATTTCCAAATGGATCAAAGATTGCATACATCTCTTCCGGAATTGCCGGGTTGCATGGCCATACATTGGAGGAAGGAATTACAAGATACTCGGCAAATGCTCCGTTTCTGTTAACGCCCACGCCTTTTGCATCCTTACAGTTTTCCTTATGCCCTTCCAGACAGTTCCTGCACTTGCCGCAAGTAATATGGCCTTCGCCGGATACCAGATCCCCAATCTTAAATCCCTGTACGCCGTCTCCTACTTCCACGATCTCTCCAACGTACTCGTGTCCTGCAGTAAGGCCAATCGGAATTGTATGCTGTGCCCAATCATTCCACTGGTAAATATGTACATCTGTTCCACAAATCGCGGTTTTGTGAATCTTAATCTTAACATCATTCGGCCCAACTTCTGGAATTGGGACTCTCTTCATCCATAAGCCTTCTTCCGGCTTTTCTTTTACGAGTGCCCACATCATTCCATCATTCTTAATTTCTACCATGATTAAAACCTCCCAATTTTTTTCGTCTACCCCAGACGATTCTTTTCGTGTTAATTATAGCACCCCTTTTCTCCATATACAATGACGGATTCTAAATTTCCTTGTACAATACTCCCTATTTTTTGCATAATCGCCCATTTTTTCATGTTATTAATTTACAAAAAAAGTTTGTTAAATTTTAATTTATGTAGCATTATTCACAAGTTTATGAGATAATAGTTTTACGTTGGGGAAAACGAAACTAAAAAGAAAGAGAGGAAAGCAGATATATAAGCGTCAATATATCTGCGAAATGAGAGAAATGAAAAACATCATCACAAAATGGAACAGCATCAGTCTTGTTAAACGAATCATTTGCGGCTTGATAATCGGTCTGATTCTAGGTCTTGTTGTTCCACAGGCTACACCTATTGCTATGCTGGGTCAATTATTCGTAGGAGCATTGAAGGCGATTGCTCCAATCCTTGTATTCTTCCTTGTTATGAGTGCGCTTTGTAACCAGGGAAAAGGACAGAAGACAAATATGAAAACTGTAATTGTCCTCTATCTATTAGGCACATTCCTTGCCGGCTGCGTTGCAGTTGCTGCCAGTTACTTATTCCCGATTACGCTTACACTCACAGACAGTGTGGAGGATATGACCGCACCTGGCGGTATCGGCGAAGTTTTAAGCAACCTTCTGCTTAACATTGTAGCAAATCCGGTTGGTTCAATCGTAGAAGCAAACTATATCGGTATACTAGCATGGGCGGTTATCTTTGGCCTTGCTCTTAAAAAGGCAAGCGATGGCACTAAGAAAGCATTGGAAAACATCTCTGATGCGGTATCACAGGCCGTTAGATGGGTCATCAACTGTGCTCCATTCGGAATTATGGGCCTGATCTTCAATACGATCTCCGAGCAGGGACTCAGCGTTCTGCTTGGCTACGGAAGACTGATCCTCGTAATCGTAGGAAGCGTATTCTTCGTAGCATTGGTTGTTAACCCAATCATCGTATTCATCTGCTACCGCAAGAATCCATATCCATTGGTTTTGAAATGTCTCAAGGACAGCGGTATTACTGCATTCTTTACACGTAGTTCCGCAGCCAACATTCCGGTTAACATGAAGCTCTGCGAAGAGTTAGGACTGGACGAAGATACATATTCTATTTCAATCCCTCTGGGAGCTACCATTAACATGGGTGGTGCAGCCATCACGATTTCCGTACTCGCACTTGCCGCAGCACATACGCTTGAAATTTCCGTTGATATCCCAACCGCTATCATTCTGTGTATAGTATCAGCAGCCAGCGCATGTGGAGCATCTGGTGTAGCCGGCGGATCACTGCTTCTGGTACCTCTTGCATGTAGTTTATTCGGTATCCCGAACGACGTTGCAATGCAGGTTGTAGGCGTAGGCTTCATCATCGGCGTTATCCAGGATTCCTGCGAGACAGCCCTGAACTCCTCTACAGACGTGCTTTATACAGCATCTGCAGAACTTCTGGACAGAAGAAAATACCCAGACAGATATGTTGGTCGTGAGTTAAATCCTAAAATCTAATATTTAATACAATATAAAAAGGCCACTGCGTAATATAAACCCAGTTACGCAGTGGCCTTTTTATTGATATATGTCTTATTTATCCTAAATAGGCAATCGCTTCTTCCCGGGTCATCCAGACGTGTATTCCGCCCCCGGAATCTACAAAGCGGTCCGGGTTAAAGTTCTTTGCATATACCATCTCGCCTGCCCGATACACAAAGTTCTCATCCACGTAGGCGTGGGCATCTTCGTAATTCTCTTTGTAATCCACGCTCTTGATGGTAAGCACCTTTGCCTTGTCGCACCGCACCTCGTTGGTGGTTCCGGATACTCGCTTTGCATCTCTTGGTATCAGCAGTTGCACGATCCGTCTGCCATAACACACCTTCCACCCAATGAATGGCTCCGTCTCCGGGCAGTAAAGATGAAAATATTTTGTATTTTCATCCGTCTTTATATCCGTAAGATCTGCCCGCTCCAGAGCCGATGCCAGCATATTCGCACCCCTGATATCTGCGCCGGCCATATTGCATCCCCGCAGGTCAGCAGAGTGCAGATCTGCTCCAGAAAGGTTCGTACCCCTAAAGGTCGAGCCTCCGAAAAACGCGTTGTCAGCCTTAATATAAGCCATATTCGCTCCATCCAGATTCACATTACGGATATCGCTTTTATTAAAGTTGATGTTGTGAAGATCCCAGCCTGATAAATCCATGTCCTCCAGCAGAATGCCGTGCAGATCCAGTTGCTCTGCCGTCTTCCGGTTCCTAATTTTCTCTTCTAGTTCTTCCCGTGTCAATTTTCGAAGCATGCCCCTCTCCCTCTCATATACGAATAATCTATGGTATATTATATTCCTTTTTTATCTTCTTTGCAATTAGGCCTCCTTCTTTTTCTAACTGGCATCTTCCCTCCCTCTACGCGCCCGCTTTTGGCCAGCGCTTTTCTTATAAATGCCTTTTTATCCTTTAATTTATCCAAACTTGCTAGCCTCCACTCCCAGTTAGGCGTTCCTAGCGTGCCCGGAGTATTGAGCCTCCCCGCATTATCAAGTTCCAGCACGTCCTGTACTGGGAGTATCGCAGTATCCGCCTTATTGTCCAGCGTATAGCAGATAAAGTTTTTCACCAAGGAATCTTCCTCATACCCCCATGCATATAATTCTCTTTCCGTTGCCAATCTGACCTCTCGGGGCTGTCCTTCAAACCATCCTTTTATAGTCTCATTATCATGTGTTCCTGTATAGACGATCATATTTTCCCTATCCTCAAACAGATTGTTATGTTCCATAGGATCGAAAGTAAACTGAATAATCTTCATGCCCGGCAGATGATATGCGTCCCTGAGTTCATATACCTGCGGGCGCATATCTCCAAGGTCTTCCGCTACAATCCTGACATCCGGATTGTCTTTCAAAAGTACGTCAAGCAAAGCGTTGCCCGGCGCCTCGATCCATTCTCCTTCTCTCGCGGTAGGAGAAGACGCCGGAATCTTCCAGTAGGTATCGAATGCCCGGAAATGGTCAATGCGGATGATATCAAACAGTCTTGCATTATAGCCAAACCGCTTTCTCCAGAAGACAAATCCATTCTCCTTCATACGCTCCCAGTTATAGATTGGATTGCCCCAGCGCTGCCCGTCTTTACTAAAATAATCCGGAGGAACTCCTGCGATAAACGTCGGTTTTCCATCTGCTCCAAGCAGGAATTCATCCTGATTCATCCAAACGTCCAGAGAATCCAATCCAACATAAAATGGTATGTCGCCCATTATTTCTATCTTATTGACATTTGCATAGTTTTTAAGGGCCTTCCACTGCCTGTAGAATTCATACTGGACAAACATCTCAAAGCAAATTTCCGCCTCATAGATGCTGATATCGAACGCTCGGTCTTTTATCCAATTTTTGTGTTCTTCCTTCCATTCATTCCAGCATTTCATGCCATTGTGTCTTTTAAGAGTCAGGAATACCGCATAGGGATATACCCATTCCTGCTTCTTAAACGTCTCATATTCAGAATCCGGGCTGAAATTCTGGAAGGCTTCCTGCAAATATTTCCGCTTATATGCTCGCACTTTTTCATAATCCACCCTCGCCTCTTCTCTGCGAAATGGAGCAGGCTTCCTGTTTAAAAGTCCTTCTTCCGACAATGCATCCAGATCCAGATAGATTTCATCTCCCGCAAAGGAAGAATACGGCTGATAAGGCGAATTACCATATCCCAAAGGATTCATTGGGAGAATCTGCCAGATGTGCAGTCCGCACTCCTTCATAATATCAATGAATTCCCTGCTTCCCCTTCCAAAATCTCCAACGCCATAATCCGATGGCAGTGCAGAGACCGGCATCAATAACCCTGCTTTTCTCATGTTGCTACTCCTTGTCCGCTATTCCTGATCCTTTTCATCCGCCTGTACATCTTTCCGTTCCCAGAATAGCCTTTATACCTTTTAAAATGCCTCTACAGGCTCTTAGATATAGTATGCCGCCTTCATTGTATAGAGATGCAAAAATCAGCCCGAAATCACATTAAGCCCACAAAAGGCAGAAATTCCTTCTTTTGCGGAAGGACTTCTGCCTTTTTCTTTATTCGTTGCCTTTATCGAGCCGTATCGGACAGCGGCATTTTCTTCTTACCACTCAAACTTCTTTGCAAAATAAGCATCCAGGTCTTCGATCTTGATTCTCTCCTGCTCCATGGTATCCCTGTCGCGTACGGTAACTGCTCCGTCTTCTTCAGACTCAAAGTCATAAGTTACGCAGAATGGCGTTCCAATCTCATCCTGACGGCGGTAACGCTTGCCGATATTTCCACGGTCATCAAATTCGCAGTTGTACTTCTTGCTTAACTGGGCATACACTTTCTCTGCGCCCTCATTGAGCTTCTTAGACAGCGGAAGCACGCCGATCTTGATTGGCGCAAGCGCCGGGTGGAAATGAAGGACGGTTCTTACATCCCCGCCTTCCAGTTCTTCCTCGTCGTATGCACTGCACAGGAATGCAAGCACCATACGGTCTGCTCCAAGTGAAGGCTCAATAACGTAAGGAACATATTTGGCCTTCTTCTCGTCATCAAAGTAAGACATATCCTGCTTGGAGGTATTCTGATGCTGGGTCAGGTCAAAGTCTGTCCTGTCGGCGATGCCCCACAATTCTCCCCATCCGAATGGAAACAGGAATTCCACATCAGTGGTTGCCTTGCTGTAATGGCTTAATTCCTCAGGCGAGTGGTCACGATAGCGTACCTCATCATCCTTAAGCCCCAAAGTCTCCAGCCAGTTAAGGCAGAAACTCTTCCAATAGTTGAACCACTCAAGGTCTGTTCCAGGCTCGCAGAAGAATTCCAGTTCCATCTGCTCAAACTCTCTGGTACGGAAAGTAAAGTTTCCAGGCGTAATCTCGTTGCGGAAGGACTTGCCGATCTGGCAGATACCGAATGGAATCTTCTTTCTTGACGTACGCTGCACATTCTTAAAGTTTACGAAAATGCCCTGGGCAGTCTCAGGCCTAAGATACACTACACTCTTTGCATCCTCTGTAACGCCCTGGAAGGTCTTGAACATCAGATTAAACTCGCGGATCTCGGTAAAGTTATGCTTACCGCAGGACGGACATGGAACCTCATGCTCTTTTATATAGGCTTCCATCTGCTCGTGGCTCCATCCGTCAATGCTGTCTGCGATATCCAGTCCATTCGCATGCGCATACTCTTCAATCATCTTGTCTGCACGAAAACGCTCATGGCATTCTTTGCAGTCCATCAGAGGATCGCTGAATCCTCCCAGATGCCCGCTGGCTACCCATGTCTGCGGATTCATCAGTATCGCGCAGTCCACGCCAACATTATACGGGGATTCCTGAACGAACTTCTGCCACCATGCCCTCTTTACATTGTTCTTCAATTCTACGCCGAGATTTCCATAGTCCCATGTATTAGCAAGCCCGCCGTAAATCTCAGATCCAGGGTATACGAATCCTCTTGATTTCGCCAATGCTACGATCTTATCCATTGTCTTTTCTACCATATCCTCTTCCTCGCCTTCTATAGTTTCATAATTGTTAATTATTATACAGTTAACCACAGGGGTTTTCAAGTCTTATTCCACAATTGTTTCCAGTATTTCCAAGGATTTGAAGTGCCTGTCCACATAAACGTCCAGATACGCGCGCACCACCTTGCCCAGTTCCTCTAATATTTCCTCTTTTACCGTAAATGTATATAATTTTTCAATATTGGAACTGATGATATACTGCATTGCATACAGCGTTGACGTCTTAAGCGCCATACCGTCCGTAATCCTGCCCGAGCAGGCGCTGCATACCAGCCCGCCCTTACGGACGCTGAACAAAGCCGGGCGCTCCCTATCACCGCAGCAGATGCATTTAAACACCTGTGGCGCCTCGCCGTTAATTGCCACCGCCTTCAGTTCATATATGTACCGGACCAGACGGTTATCCAAATGCGGATTGGTCAGAGCCCGAAGCGTCTGGTACAGCAGTTTCAGCAGCTGGGTCTCATCGTTATACTCTCTGGCATAATAATCGGCAAATTCCAGAAAGTAAAATCCATAATAAGCCCCCTCCACATCCATCCTCAATTCCGAAAAATAATTGGTAACAGAGGCCGACACCAGCGTAAAAGACGTCCGCCCCTCATATACCATAAATTCTCCGAAAGTAAAAGGGCTAGTCACGCCTACAAGCGAGCTGTTGGGCCGCCTGGCCCCTCTGGCAAAGGCAGTTATCTTGCCCCTTTCCTTCGTCAGGATTACAACCCGCCTGTCATATTCACCTATAGGTGATGCTTTCAGCACCATCCCCGTCACGGTAACCTGATTCATTGTCTATTCCACCTGTCTGTCCTGCATTATCCGCCTCCCGGCGCTCTATTACCTGCCGGCAGATGTCCATTCCTCTGTAATAAAGATAGTCTGTCACACTGCCAGTCTTTGTAAAACTTTCCCAGTATCTGTCTTCCATAGAATCACCTCATCCTCCGTTGATAAGTTTAGGGTCTCCCATGGAAGCCTTTTTTTATTCGTCTTCCCGATATCCAAAATTTTTCATCAGATATTCACTGTCCCGCCAGTCCTTCTTTACCTTTACCCAAAGTTTCAGATTTACTTGGCAATCCAGCATTTTCTCGATCTCGTACCTGGCGGTGCTGCCGATCTTTTTCAACATATTTCCTTGTTTACCAATAATTATCCCCTTGTGGGAATCGCGCTCGCAGATAATCGTGGCATCGATATGCATGACCTTATTTTTCATCTTCATACTGTCAATCGCCACGGCAATCCCGTGAGGGATCTCTTCCTGCAGGGAATGCAGCGCTTTCTCCCGAATTAGTTCTGCCACGATCTGGCGCTCCGGCTGGTCGGTAATAGTATCTTCATCATAGAACTGCGGACCGTAGGGGAGATATTTCATCACCGCCTTAAGCAGTTCCTCGGTATTATTCCCGTTCCTCGCAGACACCGGGACAATCTCGGCAAAATCGTAGATATCCTTGTATGTCGCGATAGCCGGCAGAATCTCCTCTTTCTTTACGCTGTCAATCTTATTGATGACCAGAATGACCGGGGTGCTGACTTTCTTAAGCTGCTCCGCAATATGCTTTTCCCCTGCGCCTATGAATGTGGTAGGCTCCACCAGCCACAATACCACATCCACCTCGTTCAGAGTACGTTCCGCCACATTTACCATGTATTCCCCCAGTTTATTCTTGGCCTTATGGATCCCCGGCGTGTCCACGAACACAATCTGCCCTTCCTCCGTAGTCAGTACCGTCTGGATACGGTTTCGGGTGGTCTGGGGCTTATTGGACGTGATGGCGATCTTCTGGCCGATCAGATAGTTCATAAGTGTAGACTTGCCTACGTTTGGCCGGCCGATCAATGTCACAAATCCTGATTTAAAATCCTTCTTCATATGTTCTCCTTTAATTTAACACGTAACATTTTTCACTTTTGCACGTAACATTTTTCAAAAGTGTTACGTGCAAAAGTGAAAAATGTTACGCGTCCCGTTAAAAACTTGTCACAGTTCCAAATAGGTTTCTTTCTTCCTCGATTTTTTCTTCGCTGCCGATTACGCACAGCTGGTCTGCCTTTAACACTGCCTCTACCACCTTGGAAAGCCTGCGGATATCGTCCTGTCCTGCCTCCAGGATCTCTCTCCTTTCCTTCTGGATCATCTCGGCGCTGACTTTGTTCATATACAGGTTCATAGAACGGTCCCCTTTGGCTGCGGGCGTCATCGGCTGATCAATGTTGCTCATAGTGCCAATGATATATTTCGTCATATCGCGCTCGCTGACGGTAAATTCTTTCAGGTATTCAACGATTCCGTCATATACTTCCAGGGTACGTCTGAGATTCGGATCACGGTAGGATACGAAATACCCTTCCCCGATGCGGTTAAAATTGCTCATGCAGCCGTATGCGCCGCCTTTTACGCGGATATTCTGCCACAGGTACTCATAACTTAAGATGACCTTTAATATCTGCAGAGCGCCCGTATAGGATGCGCCATTGTCAATAAAATTACCGGTCCTCGCTACATACTGGACTTTCGACGCCGTCTTGAACCCTTCATTCTTTTTCTGACAGTGGATCATGCATGGAGAATCCTTTGGCTCTTCATGATTCAGGCTTGCCTTCATGGATGATATCATCGTCTCCATATCCTGAAGCCCTTCTTTTGCAGCCGTATAGCTAAGCATCATATTGTCCGCCCGGAACAATTGTCTTGCCAGGCTCTTAAGATTCTCAACCAGCCTGCCTTTCTCTTCTTCAAAATGTTCTTCGATATAGGCAATCTTCTCATAAAATTCGATTCCATTGGTCATATCTTTTAACTTGGCCGATGGGGACGAATAAGACATCGCCCTTAACGCCGCAGTCGTATGTCCGGACGACTGGAACTTCATTAAAAGCCTGGATTTAAGCATCGCCAGAATCTCTTTCAGACGCTTCTCATCCTCCAGTTTCGACTGGGTTAGAATCTCCGCCATCATGTCAAATGCCACCGGGAGTTTGGCATACAGCGCCTTTGCCTTGATTTCAAAGGTGGCCCTAAAGGCCTTCTCCCTCACGTTCGTCACATCCGAATAAAGTTCTAAAGATGTGCCAATGCCGCCTGTATGCATATTGATCTCATTAAACAATGCTCCATATTCAAAATGTTCTGTATCGATGATTCCGAGCACAGACTGCAGGATGCCTACATAGGAAAGCATCTCTTCTGTCACTCCCGACAGATCAAACATCACATCCACATATCCGATTCCATTGGTCTCTATCTCATGGAAGACTACTGGAACCCCCGAAATATTCATCTCCTCATTAATGATCGGTTCGATATCCCTGGAAATATCTTCTCTTTTAAGAATTGGAATCTTCGCCAGGTCTTCTTCATCATCCGGCGCAGACTGGTATGCTTCCAGCGCTTTGGTGCGCTCCACCAGCACTTCCTGCTCCCTCGCCGAGAGGCTGTTCTTGTAAGCTTGCAGCTTCTCCTCCAGTTCTCTGTCCCTCTGAGCTGTACGGCCCTTCTCCGGCTTTACGATCACGATGGCGCCATGGGTGTTGTCTAAAAGATATTTCTGGATCAATTCTTCATAATATCCGGTTCCAATCTGCTTCTTCAGGAATTCAAACGTATCCAGCGCCTCGATATGGATGAACGGCTTCTCATCATCATAGAGCCAGCTGTCCATCATCTGAAGGCCATACATCAGCCCTTTTGGATAATTTCCAAAATCCGCCTCCCGGTAACGGAATTCATGGTAATTAATTCCTGCTTCCAACGCTTTCTGATCGATCCCTTTATCTGCACACTCTCTGAGTACATCTTCAATCACCTGAATAAAAGCCTTTTTCTGCTCCTGGTTCGCGTTTTTAGATACGATGGAAAAAATAGGCTGGTAGATCCCATTGTCATAGGACCCCATAATATCCTTTCCGATCCCCGCATCTGTCAGCGCTTTCTTAAGCGGCGCTCCTGGCGCGGACAGTAATGCATAGTCCAGAATCTGGAATGCCAGATACAATTCTTTATCCAGACTGGTGCCGATTACCTTATTGTAGGAAAGATAGGTGTTATCCTCCTCAGATTCATCGCTTGCTATGGAATATGGAATCTCCTTCTCCACAATTTTAGCAAAAGGATCCTGGTACTTTATCTCTGAATCTACCGATACAAAGTCAAATTTGCTTAAATACTCTTTATCCAGCCAATCCAGTTTTTCCTCCATATCCATATCACCATACAGATAAATATAACTGTTGGATGGATGGTAATATTTTCTGTGGAAATCAAGAAACTGCTCATAGGTCAGTTCTGGTATTACTTCCGGATCCCCGCCCGATTCATTGGCGTAAGAAGTATCCGGGAAGAGTGTATTAAGGACCACCCGGTCCAGCACGCCTTCTGGCGATGAGAAGGCCCCCTTCATCTCATTATAGACCACGCCGTTATATTTAAGCTTATCTTCCACCGAATCCAGTTGATAACTCCATCCCTCCTGGCGGAAGATCTCCTCATGCTTGTAAATATTAGGATAAAGCACCGCATCCATATAAACGTGCATCAGGTTCTGAAAATCTTTATCATTACAGCTTGCCACCGGGTACACCGTCTTATCCGGATAGGTCATGGCATTGAGAAATGTATTCAGAGATCCTTTCACCATTTCTACAAATGGATCTTTGGCCGGAAAATTCCTGGAACCACACAGGACGGAGTGCTCCATAATATGCGGCACGCCTGTGCTGTCCTGCGGCGGCGTCCTGAAGCCTATGCTGAACACCTTGTTATCATCATCGTTTTCTACCAGCAGGATTCTCGCCCCGCTTTTCTTATGTCTGAGAAGGCATCCCTTTGCTTTGATACCCTTTAAGTCCTCTTCTTTTAATACTTGATAAGCATTTAAGTCTTTGACACCCATAAAGCTTCTTCTATCTCCTTTCATCGCGCTCATTTCTAACAATTATAACACCTTTTCGCACATGGTTGAAGGCGCAACATTTATTTTCTCCTGATTCCACGGCTTTACTTTGTATATCATGTCTTTCTTCGGATTTATTATTCTTTTTCACTGTATTAGAAAAAGGCCCGTCTTGCGGGCCTTCTCTACGACTTTTATATAACGTCTCTATCTCTTTGCTATGTTCTCTTTATTCCTTGCCTATTGTATTCTTAATCACCAGCAGTGTAGCCACCATCAAGGCAATTCCTATCGGAAGACAAATGAATGGATTCTGAACGAATCCCGCAATCACATAGGTTACGAAGGAAACCGCCGCTACCGTTATTGCATAAGGCAGCTGGGTCGTCACATGGTTGACATGGTTGCACTGTGCTCCGGCAGAGGCCATAATCGTAGTGTCAGAGATTGGCGAGCAGTGGTCTCCGCAGACTGCGCCTGCCATGCAAGCGGAGATGGATATGATCATCATCCTTTCGTTGGTTCCAGCAAATACGGCGACAACGATCGGAATCAGGATGCCAAACGTCCCCCAGGATGTGCCTGTTGCAAATGCCAGGAAGCATCCTACCAGGAAAATGATGGCTGGAAGCAGATTCACAAATCCGCTGGCAGCAGAATCCATTACTCCCGCCACGTATTTTGCGGCGCCAAGGCTGTCTGTCATGGCCTTTAACGTCCATGCAAATGTCAGGATCAGGATTGCAGGTACCATGGCCTTAAATCCTTCCGGCACGCAAGACATGGATTCACTGAATCTCAGTACTTTTCTTGCCGCATAGAAGATAATCGTAATGATAAATGCGAAGAAACTTCCAAGCATAAGGCCAACGGATGCATCGCTGTTAGAGAAAGATTCTACAAATCCTGAACCCGAGAAAAATCCTCCTGTATAGATCATTCCGATTACGCAGCAGATGATCAGGGCAATAATCGGAAGTACCAGATCTATTACCTTTCCTCCGGTCTCATCTATAACTTCCTCTGCCGTGGCATACGGCCTGTCCGGCGTGGTATACAGATCTCCCTTCACCGCATTATCCTCATGAAGCTTCATCGGCCCATAATTGATGTTCAAGCATACAATGACGACCATCATGACGATCGTCAGCAGCGCATAATAGTTATAAGGGATTGCACGGATAAATATGGAGAATCCATCTTCTCCTTCCACAAAGCCCGTAACTGCTGCCGCCCAGGATGAAATCGGTGCAATGATGCACACAGGGGCTGCCGTAGCATCGATAAGATAAGACAGTTTGGCGCGGGACACATTATGCTTATCCGTTACCGGCCGCATAACGCTTCCTACGGTTAGACAGTTAAAATAATCATCAATAAAAATCAGCACGCCAAGAACGATGGTTGCCAGCTGAGCACCTACACGGCTCTTGATGTGCGTGCTTGCCCAGCGTCCAAATGCTGCAGATCCGCCCGCCTTATTCATCATGCAGACCATAATTCCAAGAACCACCAGGAACACCAGGATTCCTACGTTATAACTGTCAGACAGCACGCCTACGATCCCGTCCTGGAATACATGCGTAATCGTCTTCTCAAACGTAAATCCTGAATAGAATATGCCTCCTATCAGAATACCCACAAACAATGAACTGTAGACTTCCTTCGTGATTAATGCCAGCACAATGGCAACAATCGGCGGAACCAGCGCCCAGAAGGAAGCATACATCTTTGGGACATATTCGGCCGCTTCATCAGCCGCAAATACCGTCATTGTACTGCAGGCAAGAATGCAAAGAAGTGCCAGAATCCCCCATACCGCTTTTTTCTTTCCTCTCATCGTAAAATTTCCTCTCTTTTCCTTTGAATATAAAAATGCCATGAACAACGCTAATCCGGGCGCGCTCATGGCATAATCTTCAATCTACCTAAAATCTTGTATTATACTCTGATAGCGCTCCACTGTTGTGACAGTCCGCAGCATCTTATGCATACGTCCCAGAACATGCATACGGGCCATGCACATCCTTCGGCGGCCTCCCCTTTCCTCTAAAGCAGCCGCCCGGGCTATGGCTTTTGAGTACTGATGAAATCCGCGCCTCTATCAAGTCCATTATTCATATAGTACATTTGTATCATTTTTCAATGGAATTGTCAATAAATGATAGATTTTTAGCAAAGTTTATCCCGATTATTCATAAAGAAAATTCATATATTCATATATTTCCCCAAAATCAACTTTGCACTCCCCCTCAAAAATCCCAACCGGCACCTTGTCCTCCCCGCCGTAAATAACCGGGTATTCCTCGTGCGCAAAGTCGTACACGACTACCTTTCTGCTCTCCGGATCCACCATCCAATATTCTCTGACTCCTGCATTCATATATTTATTAAGTTTTAAAATTGAATCCTTCTTCCTGGTCGTCTTGGACATAATCTCAACAATAAAGTCCGGCGCGCCATATACGCAGTTCATATGAATTCTTTCACGATCGCAGACCACAAGTACATCCGGCTGTACCATCGTCCTGTCATCGCAGTCAAGCTGTACATCCAGCGGAGCCAGCATTGGCACGCACTTTCCCTTGCTGTTCCGGATATAGGACTTCAGCTGTTCCCATATCTCTGCTCCTATCAGCTGGTGCACGGAAGTAGGAGATGACATATCATAGATGATTCCATCAATCAGTTCCGCCCTTCTGTCCTCCGGTAATGCGTAATAGTCCTCTATGATATAATTCCCCTGCTGCCTTGCCCGGTACATCGCTGCCGCCTCTTCAATCCTGTCTCCTTCCTGACTTTTAAATGCCTTTTCCAGCGCCTGAAGCGTATCATATCGGGGTGATTCCGTTACGCCTGAGAATATCTTCTGTACAGTACCAAGAGGCACTCCCGAAAGTTCAGCAATCTTGTCATATGTATATCCCAGCATTCTTTTTTGCCTTTTCATCTCTTCCACAGTCATCGGCATCCTCTCCTTCTCTAAGCAATAATCATCATTTTATTTCCATTATTATACCACTAATTCTCCATTTACTCAACATTTCACTCCAATTAATATTTTTTCTATTTCATCAGCTCGAAAACAACCAAATTTTTTCCATTTTTCAACACTTAATGCCTGAGCCTCAAAAGGCTCAATAACAGCCAAAAAACTCCCGCCTCCGGTACTATACCGGAGGCGGGAGCCTTTAATCATATTATACTTTTACAATACCGAACGATTCTTATTCTTCTCCGTAAAGAGTGACCAGTTTCTTCAGGTATGCATATCTCTCTTTCGCCTCAGCTTCATTCTTAGCGAAGAGTTTCTCTGCCTTCTCAGGATTTGCTCTCTTCAGGGCGTTGTAACGGACTTCGCCGTCAAGGAATGCCTGATAATCTCCTGTTGGCTCCTTGCTGTCAAGCGTGAACTTAGCGCCTTCAGCTGCTGGATTGAATCTGAAATTATTCCAGTATCCGCACTCAACAGCTAATGCTTCCTCTGTCTGAGCCTTGCTCATGCCCTTCTTGATACCATGGTTGATACATGGAGCGTAAGCAATGATCAGTGATGGTCCTGGATAAGCCTCTGCCTCGGCAATTGCTTTAACAGTCTGGTTAAAGTCTGCACCCATAGCGATCTGTGCTACGTATACATAGCCATAACTCATTGCGATGCCTGCAAGGTCTTTCTTCTTCGTCTCTTTTCCTCCAGCTGCAAACTGTGCTGTTGCACCTGTCTTTGTAGCCTTGGAAGACTGTCCGCCGGTATTGGAGTAAACTTCTGTATCGAATACCATTACGTTGATGTCTTCTCCGCTGGCTAATACATGGTCAACACCGCCGAATCCAATGTCGTAAGCCCATCCGTCTCCGCCGAATACCCACTGGGATTTCTTAGCAAGGAAGTCTTTATTCTTAACGATGTCTTTGCATGTCTCGCAATTGCATCCTTCCAATGCTGCTACCAGCTTGTCTGAAGCATCTCCGTTAGAAGCGCCGCAGTTAAATGTATCTAGATATTCCTGGCAGGCTGCCTTAACTTCTGCTGATGCCTCTGCAGATGCTGCAACAGTTTCAACTTCTTCTTTCAGTCTCTTTCTGATTGCCTTCTGAGCAAGCAGCATACCATAGCCAAACTCTGCATTGTCTTCGAACAAAGAGTTAGACCAAGCCGGGCCCTGTCCCTTGACGTTTACTGTGTATGGCGTAGACGGTGAAGAGTTACCCCAGATAGAAGAGCATCCTGTCGCATTTGCAATGTACATTCTATCACCGAATAACTGAGTTACCAGTTTAGCGTATGGCGTCTCGCCGCATCCTGCACAAGCTCCGGAGAACTCAAGGAGTGGCTGTTTGAACTGGCTTCCCTTTACTGTCTCTGGCTTAAACTTAGCAACAACTTCTGGCTTAACTTCAATCTCTCTGCCGAAATCAAAGATATCCTGAGAAGCAACATTTGCTTCCATATTCCCCATAACAAGCGCCTTCTCGCCCTTCTTGCCTGGGCAGACATTTGCACAAGATCCACATCCTGTACAGTCATAAGCTGATACAGTGATTGCGAATTTCATTCCTGGCATGCCAATCATATCGATTGTCTTTGTTCCTTCCGGAGCCTTAGCCAGTTCTTCTTCTGTAAGCGCTACAGGACGGATTACTGCGTGCGGGCATACATAAGAACAGCGGTTACACTGGATACAGTTTTCTTCTTTCCATACCGGAATATCAACTGCGATGCCACGCTTCTCATATGCGGAAGAGCCTGATGGAGTAGATCCATCTACATAATCCTTGAATGCTGATACTGGAAGCGTATTTCCTTCCTGAGCATTAACCTTAGCCTGGATATTCTTAACGAAATCGACAACATCTTCTCTTCCACCCTTAACTTCTGGTGAGAACAGTCCTTCGTCTTCGCATGATTTCCAAGAATCTGGAACCTGAACTTCAACAACCTGCTTAGCGCCTGCGTCGATAGCGTCATAGTTCATCTGTACGATCTTATCTCCCTTTCTTCCGTAAGTAGCCTTAGCTGCTTTCTTCATAAGGTCGATTGCTTCTTCTTCCGGAATGATGGACGCCAGTTTGAAGAATGCTGACTGAAGTACCGTATTGATACGTCCGCCAAGTCCGATCTCTTTACCGATCTTGATACCATCGATCGTATAGAACTTGATGTTGTGATCCGCGATAAATGCCTTTACCTGTCCTGGCAGATGCTTATCAAGACCTTCCATATCCCATGGGCAGTTCAGAAGGAATGTTCCTCCGTCTACCAGTTCCTGTACCATATTGTACTTGTTTACATAAGAAGGATTATGGCATGCAACAAAGTTTGCCTTATGGATCAAATATGTTGATTTGATCGGTTTCTTACCAAAACGCAGGTGAGACATTGTAACACCGCCTGACTTCTTGGAGTCATAGTCAAAGTAAGCTTGTGCATACATATCAGTGTTGTCACCAATGATCTTGATAGAGTTCTTATTCGCGCCAACAGTACCATCTGCTCCAAGTCCCCAGAACTTGCAGTTGATCGTTCCTTCTGGAGTCGTAATAAGCGGAGCGCCGATTTCAAGAGAAAGATTTGTCACGTCATCTTCGATACCGATCGTGAATCTAGCCTTCTGTGCGTTATTAAATACTGCAACGATCTGTGCAGGCGTCGTATCTTTGGATCCTAATCCATAACGTCCGGAATATACAGGAACAGCATCAAACTTTGTTCCCTTTAATGCAGAAACAACGTCAAGGTATAATGGCTCTCCCTGTGCTCCTGGCTCTTTTGTCCTGTCAAGAACATTAATTGTCTTAACCGTCTCTGGGATCGCATCAATCAATGCCTGTGCGCAGAATGGTCTGTACAGGCGAACTTTAACAACGCCTACTTTTTCTCCAGCTGCTGCCAGGTAATCGATCGTCTCCTCGATTGTATCGCATACAGAACCCATAGCAATGATAACCTTCTCTGCGTCCGGTGCTCCGTAGTAGTTAAACAGTTTGTAATTCGTTCCGATCTTAGCGTTAACCTTGTCCATGTATTCCTGTACGATAGCCGGCAGTGCATCGTAATATGGGTTACATGCTTCTCTTGCCTGGAAGAAGATATCCGGGTTCTGTGCAGAACCTCTCTGGCATGGATGATTTGGATTCAATGCATGATTTCTAAATTCATCTACTGCATCCATATCAACCAGGTCTTTCAGATCTTCATAATCCCATGTCTCAATCTTCTGGATCTCATGAGATGTACGGAATCCATCAAAGAAGTTGATGAAAGGAAGTTTTCCTTTTAATGCCGCGCAATGTGCAACTGGCGTCAGGTCCATAACTTCCTGTACGCTTGATTCGCAAAGCATTGCTGCTCCAGTCTGACGACAGGCATATACGTCGGAGTGGTCTCCGAAAATTGACAGCGCGTGGCTTGCAAGGGCACGTGCTGATACGTGGAATACACCCGGCAGCTGTTCGCCTGCTACTTTATATAAGTTAGGAATCATCAACAGTAATCCCTGAGATGCCGTAAATGTCGTTGTAAGAGCACCTGCTGCCAGCGAACCATGTACCGCTCCGGCTGCACCTGCTTCTGATTGCATCTCTGTCACCTGAACAGTTTGTCCAAATATGTTTTTTCTACCTTCGGTAGCCCACTCATCCACGTGTTCTGGCATAACAGATGATGGGGTGATTGGGTAAATAGCTGCAACTTCGGTATATGCATATGATGCGTGAGCTGCTGCCTGATTACCATCCATGGTCTTCATTTTTCTTGCCATTTTTGTTGTTCCTCCTTAAAATATGATACAAATCATTATTTGACGTGTGTAATTATTATAGTCCCTAACCCCTTAAAAGTCTAGTGATTCTTGGCTTTATTTTGTTCCTTTTTCCATACATCTGCTTCTTTCAAGACCGCCTGGCTGCCCCCTGGGATACCGTATTTTCTTGACAAAAATATATCTGTCGGTTATACTGTAAAAGAGGATTGAATTAAGCGAGGATGCTCTCACAAAACTTGTGAGCGCATCCTTTTTTAATTCATTGCATCTCAAATACTATAGAGATTGGGGTGTTTTTATGAGTAGTAATGAAACAGGTACTGGAAAAAGTACAAAAGAGCATGCACAGTGGGGGTCGCGTTTCGGGTACATCATGGTAGCCGCAGGAGCTGCTATCGGACTTGGTAACATCTGGCGTTTTCCATATCTTGCGTATGGCGGCGGCGGGGGCGTATTCATCGTCATTTACATCATCATGGCTGCCCTTATGGGGTATCCGCTGATCAAGGCAGAGAGTGCCATCGGACGTTTTGCAAGAGCCAATGTAGCCGCTTCTTTTGGCGCAGTAAAGAAAAAGTACCGATTTGTGGGCTGGATCGCCATTCTTTGTACGACTTTAATCGATATGTACTATGTCATCGTCGGAGGATGGGTTCTGAAGTATGCAGTAGCCTACATCATCGGGGAAGATTTCGGCTCCGACACGCAGGTTTTTTTTGACGGATTTACCGCATCCAGCGTCCAGCCGCTGGTCTATACGGCAATCGTTATGATCGTAGTTGCTGTCCTATTGTTCTTTGGCATCACCAACCTGGTAGAAAAAGTTACCAAAGTTATGATGCCTGCCTTGTTCCTTCTGCTGGTTGTATGCGGCATATGGGCCATTTTCTCCACGCCTAACGCTGTCGAAGGCCTGAAGTATTACATCGTACCGGATTTTAGCAAAATGAGCGTAAAGGTATTCGCTGATGCTGCCACGCAGGTATTGTTCTCCATCGGTATTGGCTGGGGAATCTTCGTAACTCTGGGCGCAAGCCTTCCAAAGGAAAATAATATCAAAAAAGACTCTGTTTGGATTGCAGTCTGCGACACGGTGGTTGCATTGACTGCAGGTTTCGTTATCATTCCTTCCGCCTATGGCGCAGGTGTAGATATGGCCAGCGGGCCTTCCCTGATCTTCGTGGTTATGACCCAGATATTCTCCAAACTTCCGGGCGGACGGTTTATCGGCATCTTCTTCTTCATAGCATTGCTGTTTGCAGCGCTCTCCACATTGTTTACGATCATCGAGATCCCAAACAAGTGGCTGGAAGAGTCCACGCATATGTCTCACCGGAAATCAACGACGATCACCTCCCTCATCATCTTCGCAGGCGGTATCATCGTATCCCTTGGGTTTGGAGTTCTGAGCAATGTCCAGCTTCCATTTCTGGATGTACATGGAGTGGCATACTACAATATCTATAACTGGCTGGATACCTTCACCGCTTACATTCTTCTGCCTCTCGGCTGCCTGCTTACCTGCTTCTATGTGGCAAAGGTATGGGGATTTAAAGATTTCGAGAAGGAACTTACCGTGAATGGAAGAGACGGAAAGTTCTCCCAGTTCCAGAAAGTGGTATACGCAGTTATCGTACCGGCGCTGATGCTGGTAGTAATTTTGAACTGCTTCGGATTTATTAACTAAAGCAAAAGATCATTTATAAAGGCGTCCTGGGAACGACATATTCGTTATCCGGGGCGCCTTCTCTATTGTTATTATCTAATGAATCCCGACTGCTTATCCTAAATAAACGACTTCCTCTTGAGGCTTTTGCGCGGGTTCCATTCCTATCAGGTGCAGCACCGGCTGCTCATTTCCAAAAGATACCGCTGCCTCCCATTCAAACCTTGCCCGCAGGCGAATCCATTCATTTTTCTTGAACTCGATCTTCTCATCGGATTTGCAGGGATATCCATAAAATCGGATGTCAGCGGCGCAGCAAGTCATGATCTTGCGGACCGGGACAAACATCTTCTCATCCATGCCCCTGGGCCTGAACGCCTGGGCAGTAAACTCAATCTCTTTATGGAGATACAGTTCCGGATGATCATATGCATCCACGTACCAGATGCCAAAATCACCATCCTCCACAACAATCTTGTCTCCTTTTACATCATAAGGCAGGTCCTCTGCCGATGGCTGGATAATCTTTCCATCCATTCCCTCAAAGATAAGCTGGGCCATAGGATTCTGCACCTTTAAAGCCCGTCTGAATCCGGAACGGTCTACCCCGTCCGGACAGCGGTTTACTACGATCAATTCCGATTCCGCCAGCTGCTCCATCAGCATATTACGCATATTGGCCAGATACATGTCCAGCGTTGTCCCATCTACGGTAGAGTACACCCCCTGCAGTTCCCAATTGCGAGGATATTTGATGGACAGCAGATCCTCCAGTTTCCACATTCCATTATATTCTATGACAACCTGAGTAGGATGATAATTCTTCTCACAGTTCTTAAAAAACACAGAATTCAACTGTTCAAATGCTTCCACCTTTAGCTGGGCCATCTCCTTGCTGTCCAGATATTCCTTGGAGTATTCTTCCTCCCCTTCTTCACACAATATCAGCAGTGTGAGTCCTGGCTCGATCCAGTCCTGCTCCATTAGCGTCTCCTTCACCAGAGTAGTCTTGCCGCTGTCCAGAAAGCCTGTACACACAAACACCGGTGTTACCATGTCGTCTCCCTCCTTTCCCCTATTCCTTCTTACTTCAAATGGAACAAGGTCATAAGTTCCTCTTCTTTCAGATCCGTTCCGATTACGCAGAGACGTCCCGTATAGTCTGGCTGTCCTTCTCTCACCTCATACTCCTGCGGCACAAGATCAAACTGCCTCCAAGAGCCGTCTGACATTTGGATAATTCCTTTTGACCGAAGCACTGTTCCATAGGCCTCTGTCTCCGATAATGCCTTCAGCATGAAGTCCAGTTCCTCCTTTGTGTACTTATGCGCCGTCTCTTTTCCCCAGCTGGTAAATATCTCGTCCGCATGGTGATGGTGATGCTCATGGGCGCACGCTTCATGCTCATGGTGGTGATGCTCATGATGGCAGCATTCTTGCCCATGCGTCTCTTCCAGCAGTCCTGCCAGCTCGCTTCCCTTCTCCAGAGCATGTATGATCGCTTCCTTGCCCAGCTGCGCCCAGGGCGTAGAGATGATGGCTGCCTCCTTATTCTCATCCCGCAGCATATGAACGCATTCCTCAATCTTATCATCGCTCATGGCCTGCGTACGGCTGATAACGATGGCAGAGGCATGCTCCACCTGATCTTTGAAGAATTCTCCGAAGTTCTTCAGGTATAACTTGGCCTTCTTTCCGTCTACAACCGTAATTCTTCCATCAATCGCAATATCCGCATCTTTTTTTACATCTTCTATGGCCTTGATGATGTCGGATAATTTCCCGACTCCTGAGGGCTCTATAATCACGCGGTCAGGCTGGTACTCCTCCAGTACTTTTTTAAGGGCCTTGCTGAAATCCCCAACCAGCGTACAGCAGATACATCCGGAGTTCATCTCTGTAATCTCAATTCCTGCATTTTTTAAAAAACCGCCGTCAATGCCAATCTCGCCGAACTCATTTTCAATCAGCACCAGTTTTTCTCCTGCGAATGCCTGATTGATCAGCTGCTTGATAAATGTGGTTTTTCCCGCTCCCAAAAAGCCGGAAATAATATCTACTTTCGTCATCCTTATTGCCTCTTTTCTATTTCCATTCATTGATTGATATACACATCCGACACATATATTACCACAAACTCTCCCAAGTTTCCAGTTATACCCAGTCAAACTATAACGGCAGTATTCCCAGTTCTCCACTGAAAATACTGCCGTTTGCATGAATGATTATTTTTCTCTTACAGCACGCCGCCTATTGATAAGAACAATGGTGCAAATACCAGTGATACGATCGTCATCAGCTTGATCAGAATATTGATGGATGGGCCAGAAGTATCCTTAAATGGATCACCTACCGTATCTCCTACAACCGCCGCATGGTGCGCGTCGCTGCCTTTGCCGCCATGGTTGCCGTCTTCAATAAACTTCTTGGCATTATCCCATGCGCCGCCCGCGTTAGACATGAAGATCGCCATCATTACGCCGGTAACCAGCGCGCCGGCCAGAAGTCCGCCCAGGGCCGCAGGCCCTAACAAAATTCCTACTATCAGCGGCGCAAGCACTGCCATGATTCCAGGAACCAGCATCTCTTTCAATGCCGCGGTGGTGGAGATTGCGACGCAGGACTTATAATCCGGCTTTGTTGTCCCTTCCATAATGCCAGGCATAGTCTTAAACTGGCGTCTTACTTCCTCGATCATCTGATAAGCCGCCTTGGACACTGACTGCATCGTCATGGCAGAAAACAGGAACGGAAGCATGCCGCCGATAAACAGGCCGATGATAACCCTGCTGTTAAGGATGTCGATATTCTTAAGCTGCACAGCCTCTGCATAAGATACGAAAAGCGCCAAAGCCGTAAGTGCGGCCGATCCAATGGCAAATCCTTTGCCCATTGCCGCCGTCGTATTTCCAACTGCGTCCAGCTTATCCGTAATCTTGCGGACTTCCGGCTCAAGCCCGGACATCTCCGCAATACCGCCTGCATTGTCTGCAATTGGCCCATAAGCGTCAACCGCTACCGTAATGGCTGTCGTAGACAGCATTCCTACGGCTGCCAGAGCAATGCCATACAGGCCGCAGAACTGATATGCCACAAAGATGCCGGCGCAGATCAAAAGAATCGGGATCGCAGTTGACCTCATGCCCACCGCGAGGCCGCTGATAATCGTCGTTGCAGCGCCAGTCTCGGACTGTTCTGCTATCTCTTTTACAGACTTATAGTCTCCTGATGTATAGACTTCGGTAATGATTCCAATCAGCAGGCCGACAATAAGGCCAGCCACGATCGCGATAGCCGCATTGAAATCCCCGAAGAAATATTTACTGAATACAAATGCTACGATCAGTACGATCACGCTGGATGCATAAGATCCCATTTTAAGCGCTTTGTGCGGATTGGCCTTCTCATCGCCTTTTACGAAGAAGGTTCCAAGAATGGATGCCAGAAGCCCGCATCCTGCGATCATCAATGGAAAAACGGCGCCTGCCACTTTAAAATATACGATTCCCAAAGTCAGCGAAGATATAAGCGCTCCCACATAGGACTCGAAAAGATCCGCGCCCATTCCGGCAACATCGCCTACATTGTCGCCTACGTTATCAGCGATAACGGCTGGGTTGCGAGGATCATCTTCGGGAATGCCCGCTTCTACTTTTCCCACAAGATCCGCGCCCACATCAGCCGCTTTGGTATAGATACCGCCGCCAACACGCGCAAATAAAGCGATAGATGAAGCTCCAAGGCTGAATCCTGACAATACGTCCACATTCTTAGTGATCATATAGATGGCGCTCACTCCAAGAACGCCAAGGCCTGCCACGCACATTCCCATTACTGCCCCGCCGGAAAATGCGATTGAGAGCGCTTTGTTCATTCCGCCTTCTTTGGCAGCATTTGCAGTCCTGACATTTGCTTTTGTAGCAACCGTCATTCCGAAATATCCTGCCAGAGTAGAGAATAATGCTCCCACAACAAAGCAAATGGCAGTTACCCAGTTGCCAATGCCAAAGCCGATAAGTACGAATAATACGATGACAAAGAATATAAGAATCTTATACTCTGCCGTCAAGAAGGCCTGGGCGCCTTCGCCGATTGCAGCTGCAATCTCCTTCATCTTGTCTGTTCCTGCGTTTTGCCTGCTCACCCTTGCTGCCAGCAGGGCCGCGAACAGCAGGGCTGCAATGCCCAGCACCGGAACAATGTTTAAAAACATCTCCATAATTAAAATCCTCCCACAGATTTATTATAATTCTTATATTATCATAAAAATGCGGATTGTATAGTGTTTTTTTCAGATTCTATCAGAATTCCCAATTTTTTTGCACTTTCCTTCCAGTATATTTATTTATACCCCTTTGATTCGCTTCATGACCCATCATACTCTATGCAAACCAGCGTAAGCCCTTCCGGAGGCGCCGTCACTCCAGCCTGCGTACGCTCCCTGGCTTCCAGGATTTCCTTCACCTTTGTCGGCTCATAGAACCCTCTTCCCACCCGTATCAAAGTACCCGCGATAATCCGAACCATATTATAGAGGAATCCATTCCCTGTAATCCGAATGGTAATATCCGGCCCTTCCTGCTCGATCATTAATTCCTTCACTGTCCGAACCGTATCTTCCACACTAGTCCGTACATTACAGAAACTGACGAAATCATGTTCGCCCAGAAGATAAGCCGCTCCTTCCCTCATCTTCTCTACATTCATAGGAAATGATACAAAAGCGCTGTATCTGCGCTTTAAAGGGTTTTGTACCGGTGCGTTATAAATATGGTATTCATACGTCTTAAGGATCTCATCCTGATATCTGGGATGCCAGTCCAATGGAACTTCCTTTGAACTTACAATCACAATATCATCTGGAAGCCGCTGGTTCAGGGCATAAGCCATCCGCTCCGCCGGAATGGAAGACTCCGTATCAAATACAGCCACATTGCCTAATGCATGCACCCCGGAATCGGTCCGGCTGGCTCCGATCACATGAATGTCTTCTCCAGTCAGTTTCTTTAACTTTTTATTCAATACCTCTTCAACCGTAATTCCATTAGGCTGAATCTGCCAGCCGCAGTAATCTGTGCCATCATAGGCTATGGTCAGTTTAATTCTTTTCAAAAGGCACCGCGTCCTCCTTATCCATGTTACGTCCTGTCATCAGAATATCCAAAGATGCAGCGGCACGTACCTTCCAATAAAGAATACCGCCACCACATATGCCACGACCACGATATATGCCATACGATCTCTTGACTGGTACTTCAGAGGCTTCATCTTGGTCCTTCCCTCGCCTCCGCGGTAACATCTTGCCTCCATAGCCATTGCAAGGTCATTGGCGCGCCGGAAGGCCGATACGAACAAAGGAACCAGGATAGGGATCATATTTTTAGCCCGCTGAATAATATTGCCGCTCTCCAAGTCAGCGCCCCGGGCAATCTGCGCCTTCATGATCTTATCTGTCTCTTCCAGAAGTATGGGAATAAATCGCAGCGCGATAGACATCATCATCGCCACCTCGTGCACAGGAACGCGAATCTTGTTCAATGGGTGCAGCAGTTTCTCTATTCCATCCGTCAGTTCATTCGGCGTTGTAGTAAATGTCATAAGCGAAGAGCCAATGATCAGATAGATCAGCCGGATCGCCATATAGACAGCCGTTCGAAGCCCTCCTTCTGTAATGGTGAAGATCCATGCATGGAACAGCACCTCGCCGTCCCTGGTCAGAAACAGATTAAATAATACCGTTATCATCAGCAGCATGACAATGGGCTTGAGGCCCTTGACAATGTAGGAAAACGGTACTTTTGAAAGCCGTATGACGGCTACCAGGAATACAGTCGCCACGATATAGCCGGGTATGCTTTTAAACAGAAACAAAGAGATCAGATACAGAAGCGTGGATACCAGTTTCACCCTTGGATCCAGCCTGTGCAGCACGCTCTTTGCCGGATAATATTGTCCGATTGTAATGTCTCGAATCATTCTTTTCTCTCCAGTGCCTGCATGATTTCTCTGGCTGCTTCCTCCACCGTGGTTACGTCCACCTTCACAGGAAGCCCATGCTCCTTAAGATCATGCATGATATATGTGACCTGCGGCGCCGCAAGCCCAACCTTTTCCAGTTCCTGATAATGTGCAAATACTTTCTTCGGCTTGTCATTATGCATGACAGAGCCTTTATTCATAACGATAATGCGGTCCGCATATCTGGCAATATCTTCCATGCTGTGGGACACAAGGATGACCGTCATATCGCTTTCTTTGTGGAGATAGGCAATCTGATCAAGAATGTCATCCCTGCCCTTCGGATCCAGCCCCGCGGTAGGCTCGTCCAGTACCAGGACCTTAGGCCGCATAGCCAGCACGCCGGCAATTGCCACACGCCGTTTCTGCCCTCCGGACAGTTCAAAAGGAGAAGACTTATAGTACTTTTCCTTAAGTCCTACAAGTTTCAGCGCCTCCAGCGCCCGCTCCTTGCACTCTTTGGGGCCAAGCCCCTGATTCTTAGGTCCAAAGCACACATCCGTCATCACGTCTATCTCAAACAGCTGATGCTCGGGATACTGGAATACCAGTCCCACCTGGTTTCTGAGTTCCCGCATGTTATATCCTTCCTCATATATATTCTCATCATTATAATACAGCGCGCCGCTGGTGGCTTTTATAAGGCCATTCAGATGCTGGATCAGCGTGGACTTTCCCGAACCGGTATGACCGATGATCCCGACAAACTCCCCATGGGGAATCGTCAGGGAAATATCCTTAAGCGCATGCTTTTCATATGCCGTTCCAAGGCTGTATACATAGTTAAGATGTTCTAATCTAATTGACATAATGCTTCCACCAATTCCTCTTTCCTAAGAATACCTGACGGGATATCCAGTCCTTGCTTCTTAAGTTCATCTGCCAGGATTGTCACCTGGGGGACATCCAGACGGTATTTCTTTAGTTCGTCTACCTGGGAAAATACTTCCTTCGGCGTTCCTTCCATTACCACCCGCCCGTGATCCATCACATAGATCTTATCCGCATCTATGACTTCTTCCATATAATGGGTGATCAGAATCACTGTGACTTTCTTCTGCTCCCTCAACTTCTTCACTGTCTTTAGGACTTCCTTGCGCCCTACCGGATCCAGCATGGCAGTCGGCTCATCCAGCACGATGCACTTAGGCTCCATGGCTACCACGCCGGCAATCGCCACCCTCTGCTTCTGTCCCCCTGAGAGTTTATTCGGAGAATGGTGCCGGTACTCTATCATGCCGACAGCCTTCAAACTTTCTTCTACACGCTGCCAGATCTCGTCCGTAGGAACTCCCAGATTCTCCGGGCCAAATCCTACATCTTCCTCTACTACGGTTCCAATGATCTGATTATCGGGGTTCTGGAATACCATGCCGGCTGATTGGCGCACGTTCCATAGCTCAGCCGGGTCCGTCGTATCCAGGCCATTCACCCATACCGTGCCCTCTGTCGGAACCAGGATTGCATTGATATGCTTAGCCAGCGTAGATTTCCCAGAGCCGTTATGGCCGAGAATCGCTATGAACTGGCCTTCCTTTACGTCGATATCCACTTCGTCTATGGCTCGTGACTTGCCGACCACATTGCCTTCCTCGTCCCGCTTCTCATATTCAAAAATCAGTTTTTCTGTCTGAACCATATCATAACCCTTCTCCATTATGCCCTCTCTGGTTCCGGATAGTCCTGGCCTTTGGTATCTACCGTTACCTTTTTCATCTTCTGTGCCTCCAATGGCCTGTCATTGTAGTCTGTAGGCGTATCCGCGATCTTATTCACTACATCCATGCCCGTGATAATCTTTCCGAATGCTGCATAAGAACCATTCAGATGTGGAGAATTCTTGTGCATGATAAAAAACTGGGAGCCTGCGCTATCCGGATGCATTGCTCTTGCCATAGAAAGGACGCCTTCCGTATGAGCCAGGTCATTGGCAAAACCATTCTGTGCAAATTCCCCTTTAATATTGTATCCCGGGCCGCCCGTACCAGTGCCTTCGGGACATCCTCCCTGAATCATGAATCCACTGATTACGCGGTGGAAGATCAGTCCGTCATAATATCCCTTCTTCACCAGCGAGATAAAGTTATTTACCGTATTCGGCGCAATCTCCGGATATAATTCTGCCTTCATGATGTCTCCATTTTCCATTTCAATCGTAATAATTGGATTTTCCATAATATACTTCCTCTCTTTTTTCAAATATATAAACCGCATTATCTATTGTAACGGATATTTTTCCATTCGTAAAGTATCTTGATTGGAATGATATGCATAGAAACAGGAATACTAATCAAGACAAAGTAAGACAGGGAGGATGATATGATGAAAAAATGTAAGATATTGGGGACTGCCGCGGCCATGATGCTGGTGCTCGCGCTTGCAGGGTGCGAAAATAATACGGACGATGTGGACGCTCTCAAGAAACGGGTAGACCAGATGGAACAGGAATTGGCTGATATGGAGATTAATAATAATCTTGCCGAATCCTCTCAGGATAAGGCCGCTATTCATGAAGTCTCCGCGTCCGATGACTCTATCGCATCTCTTACCCAGGCTGTGGATGATATGGTGTCAAAGGCCAATGAAGCCAAGCCGGACGGTACTGAAGAGGAAAAAATGGAACAGTTCTTCACCCTCAAAAAAGAAATGAAGAGCATAGACAGCCGTCTGGATGCCTACGAGGATTATCTGGAATACCAGTACCGCCAGGAGAAACTTTCCCGGGAAGAATACCAAAGCCAGGATCAGGCGCTGGAAGAGTTGGAAGATAAATTGGACGCTGCCGAGGACCAGCTGGAATGGACCTTCGGCATAGACGACTAGGCAAAAAGATGCCGGATCATACATGTGCTCCGGCATCGCTTCATCTATTGCCCTATAATTCCGTCTTCAAAATAGAATCCGTCAAAATCATACTTATAGACGCGGTAAATAAACTTTTCCATATCCATCTTATAACTTGCGATCAGTCTATGATCCTTGTCATACTCGCCAAACATGCCTTGGAATCCGGAATCAATCACCGTATTGTCCCCAATATCCTGGGCGCTGCTTACATAGCCGGAATAAGGAACTTCAAAGGAATCTACAAGTTTAAAGGTTCCTGCGTTCTCGTCCACCAGATACTTATAGTAATAAGAAGAAGCCCCCTCCTTGGCGCTGTTCTGTGCAAGCCCCACCGCGGCCCAGTCAAAATCTGGCTTGGTTTCGCTGATTCCAATATTATTGTTAAACATATACAGATAATACTGTCCCTCCGGCAGACTGTCATCTTCTACATAGGAGACCGAATGCTGTCCTCCATGGATGGTAAACTCTCCATCCTTTGCAAATACCAGGCTTTCATACTGCGTCCCTGCCCAGAAGGACTTCTCCGCGATCATATAGCCCACCGTTGGAGTTCCATAGATATCATCAAACCTTATAATAGAGGAAGTCTCCCTCGAACTTAACAGCACAGATCCGTTGCCCATCCACTGGATCGTATTGATATGCATCCAGTCCAGTTCTCCTTCTTCGCTTCTTTGGCATTCCGCCTTATACTCCCCAAACAGAGCGCCAAGATCCAGCACTTTCGTAACTTCTCCGGAATTTACGTCCAGTTTGATCACAACATCTTCCGTGCTGTCCTGCTTCTTATCCGATGCCAGAATCAGCATATTGCCGTTATCATCAAATACATAGTCATGATGGACTTCATAGTCTCCGAGGTCAAAGACATTTGTCACCTGCCCCGTCCTGCTCAGCTGCGCCATCTTCGTCTCAGAAATACTGTAGTACATGAAATCCTTATCAAAGATCAGCCTGTGGCTTCGGTATCCCAGAAGCGGCACCTCTCCCCGGAGCGTTCCATTATTGTCGTAAAAATACATAAAGTCCAGAGCCGTGCTGTCATTTCCCAAGACCACGTAGAGCCCGTCTTCCAACTGGCTTGCATCGCCTTCTACATCCGTATCCAGCTGCACATCTTCCGTTCCCATAAGGGAGCCCATCTCAAATACGATCTCCTTGGTGTCCGTGGATCCATCTTCCTTCGTCAAGAAAAAGGTAACCTTATTCTCCATATCGGGTATCAGGCCGATCACCTGGAATTCATGTTCTTTCTGGTATGCCTCCTCCTGATACACCGTCCGGTTAAAGTCCTGAATCTTCGGGTCTTCGGCATGAACCGTATAGGCCACGCTCACCGGCTCATCCGTATTGAAATACACATAGAGCGACTGGGTGTTGGTACCGAATGGATTGTATTCTATCAGCATGTTGCTAAGCGTGTACTCCTGAGAGGACTTCTTCTCTTCCAGTTCCTCTGCTGTCTTCTCCTGATTCTTTACATCGTAGGTAGCCTTAATCTTCTTCAGAGATTCTTCCTGTGTCTTGGTAAGCTTCGTTGTCTCCGTATCCGTCTGCTTCGTACTGTCTTCTGTCTCCGAAGTTGCCAAAACCTTCGCCCCTACGCCCGTTGCGATAAATATCGCAGCCGCCAGGGCGCAGGCCAATATCTTATTTCTCTTTCTCAACTTATACCCCGCCTTTTCTAACTTGATTATGGGTTGCTATACTCATATTCTAACAGGAATTTGTGTTCATTTCATGAAAATATTTCAAATTATGGAATATAATATTAGACCGCCCTTTTCTTCGTATCCTGTGTCCCACAGTTCCTTCAGGGACATCCGCACCGCCTGCCCATAGGTGGCCGCTGTTATATACATCTCCTGGGGCCCGTCTTCGTAGCCTACCACGAGAAACCAGTGCCAGATAAAGTCTTTATACTTGTCAACATTCTTATGCCTCAGCATCAAATACGGCACCGGAAGCCCCGCATCGATCTGCCGTCTGATCTTTTCAGCCGCTTCTTCATAGGAATGGCTTCCTTTCAATCCTTCCATGGCAATCTGTATCCCGGCGCCCGTCTTGTCATTTACGTCTTGAATATACCGCTGGAATCCTTCCATATACCATTCCAGCTTCTTCACCCCGCCGACCCTCGGCCGGATATAGGGCTTCATAATCTGGCTGAATTGCTTATACTCTTCCTTATTAAGATGCATCTTGTCAAAAGGATAGAGCGCGTCCATGCCCATATGGAGGGCAAAGTAGATACAACTGTCGCAGGCAGTCGCAGCGCCGCATCCTCCGATATTCATAACTACATTTGTAAACCAATCCTGGCTGCCCCCATAGGCTTCTTCTATCGTAAAATAATCAAGTCTCTTACTATGCATAATTCTGTCGCCTCCCAACGCAATCAGGGGCAGTTCCGGTCAAATCCCTTGCCAGCCCGCGGCAAAAAGGTTGAACCAGAACCGCCCCTGATTGAAACTTGATACTATCTTAACTCATATTTCAAGATTTTAGGACATTGTACTGATATTTATACAATATTTATGCTACATATTCTTTGAAATTTCTTCACATACCTTCATGGCCTCAAAGATTGCGCTTCTGAATCCGCGTTCTTCCAGTACGCGTACCGCCTCGATCGTAGTTCCTGCCGGAGAGCAGACCATATCTTTGAGATCCCCAGGATGCCTGCCTGTATCCAAGACCATCTTGGCGCTTCCAAGAACTGCCTGTGACGCAAACTGATATGCCAGTGGTCTTGGCATGCCGCCGGAAACAGCCGCGTCAGCCATCGCTTCAATCATCATGAAGACATAGGCCGGGGAACTTCCGCTGGTGGATACTACCACATCCATCAGGCGCTCCGGAATCATCTCGACACGGCTGAAACACTCCAGCAGCGTACGGATATATGCCATCTCCTCCTCCGTTATGTGCTCGTTGGGGCATGCCGCCGTCATGCCGGCCCCTACCATTGCAGGCGTGTTCGGCATAGTGCGCACGATCTTAACATCCTTGCCAAACTTCTCGGCAAGCCATGCAAGCGTCTTGCCCGGAGCGATCGTAATAATGATCTGGCTCTCCTTAATATCTCCCTTGATCTCATTGATCACATCCTCATAAAACTGTGGCTTAACCGACAGCACGATGACTTCCGCCTTGTCTACGACTTCCTTATTGCTGTCTGTCACCTGAATGCCAAACTGCTCTTTTGCGCGTTCTCTTCCCGGAGCAAATAGATCCGCTCCGATAATCTCCTGTGCCGGAATGATCTGCTTCTTTATAATGCCGCCCATTATTGCTGATGCCATGTTTCCTGTACCAATAAATCCTAATTTCATCTTCCATACCTTCCTTTGCTCATGAATTGTACGAGTTCCTTTTGTATACATATTTTTTATTTGTATACAATTTTATTCTTGCAACGACTATACCATGCAAATCAAAGAAAGTCAATAATTATCTTGTATTTTCCCTATAAATACGTTATAATTTGTATACAATATCATATTTCGTATACTCATACAGAAAACAAGGAGGTCCCCTATGGCCAATAAAAGCGCCTCTCTCGCAGACCAGGCCTATGAAAACATAAAAACGAATATTTTAAACCTGACCTATCCTCCCGGCATGGCTTTGACCGAAGCCCTGCTCTGCAGCCGGCTGGGTATGAGCCGAAGTCCTGTCCGTGCAGCCATTCACAGACTGCAGACAGAAGGATTGATCGTATCCGACTATTATAAATCCATGACGGTCAAGGAAATCACAGATAAGGATATCAACGAAATCTACCAGCTGCGGGAATTGCTGGAAGGGGCCGCATTCAAGCTGATCTTTACTACCGGCCGCAACGAGGAATACTCTTACCGCATTGAGGAAAAGGTAGTCCGCATGTGCGCTGCTGCCAATGACCTTTATGAATGGGAAGTGGCAGATACTGCCATGCACATGGAAATCGTCAGTATATTCGACAATGACAGAATCAACCGGATCTACGAAAACAACCTGTCCGAACTGATCCGCATGGGCCAGTACTCTGTGAAGAATGGAATGCATATCCCTAAGACCAATGAAAATCTTAAAAAGATGGTCCGCCATATGAGAAAAGGAGACTATGAGAAAGCCTATGCCATACTAACGGCAGATCACTTTGGTACCGGAAAGGACAGCGCGCTTAAAGGCAGATAACTTTTAAGCGTAGGACTGATACCAAAAGAGAATAAACCTCCAACTGGCAAGTTTATCTTACATCAGTTTGGAGGTTTATACAATCGTTGGGATATTCCCTTATTTCTCAGAAATATTTACTTTTCCCGGTCATTCGCTGTTCTGTTAAGTCTTACTCTCCGGATAAATACCAGCGTCAGAAATGCCAGTATAAGCGCTGCCGCATACCACAGGATTGCAGTGTCATCCCCTGTTTTTACCGGCCGCGGTGTATCCGCTGGTGTCGGAGCAGGCGCAGCCGGAGCAATATACGCATGTTCAAACCGGATACAACTGTACTTCATTCCTGCTTCATCCAGTACGATTATCTCCGCTCTCAGACCATCGTCTGTATTTTTCACATAAACTTCCACTGTATACACAGTTTTGTCATATATGTAATTTTCTTTTTCCTCCGCCGTCTTCAGTTCTACACGATAGCGGTAAATTCCGCCATGTACATATTCCATAGGGCCGATTTCCTGATTCCCTGTGCCCGTCATGGCAAACGTATAACTTCCGTCGGCGCTTCCTTCCGGCATGGGCGCATTTGCTTCCAATGCTGTCAACTGATAGACAACTCTTTCTGTCTGATTTCCATCAAATGTCTGACTGATCGGCAAATACACAGAAACACCGTCTTCTCCCGCCGCATAGACCCGGCTCCCTACACCGAACAGCAGAAGAACTGTCAATAATCCACAAATGATTTTCTCTTTCCACATTCTATTTCTATGGCTCATTCTCCCTCTCTCCTTCATCCTTTATCCCATACGCAGAAGCCGCTTCCCTGATTACCCCAACCAGAATGTGTCTCCCGTTCGTTGCATCCGATGTACAGGTACTAAGCAAAAGGAGATGATCCGATGTATCAACCTGTAACTGACGCAAATACAGCGCTTTCTGAAAAATGGTATTCAGATATTCCTGCCTTCCATCTTCTGTCACAGCGGGTTGATAGATCGTACTGTCATAAGCATCTGCTTCCAGGAAAGCAAAAAAGTCGACCTTATGATTACTTCCGCCATAGTACAGATTTCCACTGGGATGCGCGTCAAAAAATGTTCGATTCTTAAAATCTGCCAGGTCTCCAAACATAGCATGATCCGCCATATGATGCCCATACAGAATCGAATTAAAATCCGTAAAATCCTTTTGATTTCTGTAATCCAGGAAAATGCTTCCGGCCAGGGAATACTTCCCTTCCGCATCTGTATTTACATACTTATCGTTATCTGACGCCTGTGTGACCGGATAATCAATATGTGTCCCATCAACTGTCACCCAACCGATTACCTCTGGATTCAAAGCCTGCAATTCTTCAAAAGATTTGCTCTTATCCTCTGTCGGTTTATATACTTCATACCGATTGGTATCTGCTGCCTGCAGAATCTGTTTGGAATCCCACAACACATAACATCCTAAAGCAAAAAGCAGAAGAAAGGCGGTCAGCACCGCAAAATTTACGGCGCCGTCCAGAAGCCTTATCGTCAGTCTCCCGGCAGATCTGCATATATGCTTCCCTGGTTTTTGCTGTCTACTCACCATTCGCCTCTCTTCCCGCCGTTTTATCCTCTGTAATACACGCTTACCGTGCAACTTTTCTTCTGATTACCAAGTATCCCACAAGCCCTGCAGCTGCAGCAAGAATCAGAATTACGAAAGGCAGGTTGTTCATAATGATACCAGTAATCGGTACATCCTTGTATGTGTTTGTGAAAGTAACTGTATTGGTTCCTTCTCCTGCCAGATTGGTTTTTCCGGTTTCTGCTGTAGCAAGAGAATCTGCATCTGCTGCCGTTTTATTAGTTACAGTTTGTGTTCCATTTTCTACAACAGTTACGCTCGGAGCATATCCATCCGCTGCTCCAACCTCTGTTACCACATATCTGGTACCTGCCGGCAGATTGCTAAATACTTTCTGCCCACCGTCTGCCAGTGTAAAAGTATATTCCTGACCAAACGTATATGTATCATTCCCAGATACAAAAGTGCTTCCATCGTATGTAGCCGGTTTTGTAAATGTTACTTTAAATGTAAACGCTTTCGTTTTATCTGCCAGAGCGCCCTCTGTGTGTTTGGCAACCGTTAAAGAAGTGGTTTTCTCAAATTTGTTTACAAATTTAATCGCGTCCTGTTTTTCTTCTGTTCCAGCAGCTCCTGATTTTGCTGCAGTAATCTGATCAATTGCCAACCCGCCATTTTCTGTGTTTTTCACATATACACGTACGGTATAAACAGATCCATCGTAAGTCACTGTGCCATTTTCAACAGAGGTTTCCCCTGCAGTTTCCTTTACCGTGTAGGTATATACACCGGCATGCGGGAAGGTCGCTTCACTAAAGATCTCTGCTACAGTCTTACTTGAAATACCGGAAGTTACTGTATCTGCATTGGAATAATCAACTGTTTTCGCTGAAATGACCGGAGCATCTGCTTCCAAACCCGCAAATGTAAACGTGAATGTAATGCCCGGAACCGTAATTCCCTCTGCAATCTGAAAATCTTTCTGGATTTCAGCCTTTGCTGTAGGTACTGTAGGTTCCTCTGCGGCTGATACTACCGTTCCCATGCACATGACGGCCGCCATCAATCCGGCTGCTGCCGCTGTTTTGAATTTTTTAAACTTCATCATTTTTGAAATCCTCCTTCATAATCTTAATGACTTATTATATAAATTATCGTCCAGATGGCCTGAAGATAAATTTATATCCCTCTGTTTCGAACCAGAGTCAGGACTTTTCCCAGCGTATCCTGAATCGAAACCGGACCATAGATCCGGCTATCGGTACTGTGTTCCCGTCCGTCTCCCAACAGAAAAACCTGCCCTTCTCCCACAGTCAAAGGGAATGCAACACCTTCCGCATATCTGTCTGTTGTCCCGTATATTTCCGTCTCCTGCTGGATTGCCCCATTGACCATCAGACCGTTTTCGTTGATATCTACCGTATCACCCTCTACGGCTATTACTCGTCTGACCTGTGTTTCTCCTCCCTGTTTCAGGATGACCACATCCGAAGCCACATACTCCTTATCCAGTCTGTAAAAAATCACCAGGTCTCCGTCTTTCACGGCTGGTCTCATGGAATCCCCCGTAAACCGGAAGATTCCAAACACCGTGGTAAATGACAGAAGAAAAATGATAAGAATCATCCCGATTTTCAAAAGCAGCAATCCCAGCTCCACAGCCAGCGATGGCTGCTTTTTCCTCTGCTGATCATTCTTCTTCTCTTGCATCTTTTTCATTGACTACTGTCTCCGGCCGTGTTTCCTGCGAACAACGATTCCAAAGATCAATGCTGCTGCCGCAAAAACACTTAGCATCAGAATCCCCATCGTCCATCCGCTGCCCATTCCCGAGATTCCTGTTATCGGCACCGTGTCCAGATGGTTGATGACTGTTACGGTCTGATCACCCTCCTGTAAAGTCCCATTATCATCAGCCTTATACTCAACCTCATATTCTTGAGCGCTTTCAGGCTTTTCCTCAACCTGATACGTTGTTCCAACCGGAAGTTGATGCAGCGTAAAGGTGTCCTTGTGTCCCAGTTCCACCGTGATCGTTCCATTTGTTACTTCCTGTTTGCCTGTCTGCGTTGTACCATTCACTGTTTGTGAATATGCATAGGTTCCAGTCAGTGGAGCATTCTTTGCATCTTTCAGTGTTATAGTAATCTCGAATTTTTTCGTCTTATCCCCCATGGTGCCAGTCACTTCTTTTGCAACGGTAAGGGATGGCTTCCGGCTGTTGGTAACCGTAAATCCGTTTGTCGTATTTCCACTTACAGCGCTCTCATATCCCTCCAAAGCCTCTTCTTTCACTGTGTAGGTATGACCTTTCGCCACATAAGTGAATGTTCCCTTCCACTGGTTGCCTTCGGTCAATTGCAGCGTTTTATATGGTGTTGCAGCCGCATCCTGATACAGAGATACCGTTACAGCCGGTTTTTCCACACCCTCTGGTACACCCTTCCAGACTTTCGTTACAGGAATCTGCATTGCGGAAACCTGAACCACAGGCTTTTCCACGTAAGCAACGGTCTGAGGTGTTCCTTCTCCTGTCTTTCCGAAAGTATAGGTCAGTGTTGCGCTTTCGTTGGAATAGAAACCAGGCTTTCCGGAACTACTTTCATTTCCCGGGGCGTCACTGTCTGCACTGCCTGTATCAGGATACTCGCCTTCTAAGTTTGCATAGTCATCGTATGCTTTCTGTGTAGGAACCACATCAAAGTTCACCGCATACGTGGTATCCTTGTCAAGAACAAAGCCGTCTTTAAATGTTGCTGTAACCGTCTTACCATCTTCACTCAGCGTTACCGTAATCGTATCCTGACCTGTAATATCAGTTACCTTTCCATCTTTCGTAGCAGTTACAGTATAATGATTAGTCAACGTTCCCCCCGGAATCTTTACATACTCACTGAGTTTATCTGTGATCGTTACATTTCTGCAGATGAACTCTGTTATCTCTCCTACGATATTCTGAAAAGCCTTTTCCAGTTCATCTGTATCATTTGCCCCATAATACCCTGTCTTTGTAGCATCGGAAGCGCCCTTCAACTCTGTAAGGAAGGTAGGATTCGAATCGTTTGTCATTCCAATGGTATAAAATCCCTCCAGCCCTGTGATTTTCTGTACCTGTAATATTGCCCGCTCCCACGCTGTCTGATCGAGTCCACTTCCGGATCCTAATGTCGTTCCAGCTTCATATGGTAAACTCCACGGATACTTCTTATCCGTAGTTCCATTTGCATAATAATAAGTAGGCTCACCGTCAGACAGGAAAATGACGAATTTCTTCGCATCCGTTCTGCTTTTTTCCAATGCCTCTGCTCCGGTGCGAAGTCCCGCCTCGCAATTTGTTCCGCCATCCGCCGCGATGTTCTTTACTACATTGTTTACTGTGTCTTTTTGATTTGTCCATTCCTGTAATAGGTCTGCATCATTGTAGGCTCCATCGTATCTGCTACCACTGTACGTTACAACTGCCATCTGGGCATCAATCTGTGTATTTCCCAAAATAGAATCCGTCAGACCGCCCTCTTTTGTGACAACCTGTTTCAAAACATCCATTCTGGACGTTTTTCCCCCAGTCGTAGTCATGTTCCGATCCATACTTCCCGACTTATCAACGATCAGCAGAACGTCTATCTTTGGTATGGTCGTCTCAGAGTCATACATTCCCTTGACATTCAACGTCAAAGTGTAATCATCCTCTGCATTTTTCTTAATATACTTCTGATGTTCCGGCGCTGCCTCCGAAGCCGCACCTCGGCTTAGATGAACTGCCACCGGATTTCCCGCGCCTACATTCTCCGCTTCCGGAACATCCTGCTCTGTTATTCCTTCCGTTGCCGCTTCCTTTTCCGGCGTCACTTCAGCATCCGACACAGCGCCTGTATCTGCTGTTTTTCCGTTGCCGGAACCGTTCTCCGGGCCCCCTTCTGTATTCAGAATTTCGTCTGTCCCGTCTCTGTTGCTCTCCGTCCCCGAAGTTTCTCCGGGCACTGTTTCTGCCGACACTTCCTCTGCATTCACCGTATCTGGAATTTTATTGCTCTGGTTTTCAGCAAAAACCGGAACTGTACAGAATATCAGCAGCAGGCCCATCACGAGTGCCAACAATCTCCTTTTTTTCTTCAATCCTTTCATTGAATCTCCTCCCTGAACCGCATCACTGTTCAATCAGTGTAAAGCAAGTTCTTCTCTATTCTATGCAACATAAGAATAGTTATGTTGTCATTTCGGTAATCATTTATGAATAAAGCAAGAAAGACCCGAAGAAATCTGAAATCTTTTCAAAGAAAAAATCTCATGGATTTCTCCGGGTTTTCGTGATGCCGTTTTGGGGCTGAATTATTTGAAATTTCTTGACATCTCACTTAGATTGGACTATACTAATGAACAGAGAGCAAGTTTTTCTCCGTTTATGTATGATTCTATGACAACATAACTATTCTTATGTGGTGCTCCACTCGCTTACTAAATCTAATGTTTCTATATTTTTGATCCACACCTGTATTTTTTCTGTCGTATATACCCTTGTAATCTCCAGACTGCTATGTCCTAAGATTCCCGCCAGATTCACCAGATTGTTTGTTCCTTTATAAAACGTTCTGGCAAAAAGATGTCGAAGGTTATGCGGAAATATTTTGTCTGGATCAACTCCGGCCCGTCCTGCCAGACTTTTCATCTCTTTCCATATATTTGATCGATTCTTAGGGTTGCCGTTTCTGGTTCGGAAGATCACGCCGGTGTGGATTCCTTCTCTTTCCACATAACGCTGCAAATTCTTTTTTAACATTTCAGGCATGGGAACCATCCTGTATTTTCCTTTATTCCATACTTTTACCATACCGCTCCTGAGGCTTTCCACTGTAAAATATTCCAGTTCGCTTACTCGAATTCCCGTAGCGCACATCGTTTCCATCATCAGGGCCAGTTGTACCCGCCCTTCTTCCATAGCCGTTTCCACTAACCGCTTATAATCTGTCTTTTCCATTTCTCTGGCCTCTCCTGTCAAAAGTGTTCCCTGCACACGGATTCTTTTCAGTTTCAATCTTTCCCCGCCCAGAAACTCCAAAAACTGATTGAGGGCGGCCAGCATAGAGTTTACACTGCTGATTGCATAATGTTCAACCAGCCATTCTTTATAGGAAAGCAGCTGCTCTTTGGTAATCCTTCGATTCTCGCCCATAAAATTATAAAACGTCCGGATATCTGTAAGATACTTTCTTATGGTAGCCTTGGCATTTTCCCGCTCTCTCAGATATACAGCAAATTCCTCCATACTCTCTTTTTTCATCTCTATTCCATCTTCCATCTTGTTTTCTCCTTTCTTTTCATGCGTCTGTCCATTCGTATTCCTTATTTCCCGTATTTAGCATCACCGATCTACAGTCCAAATATACGCACAAGAACGCATCTTCTATCAACCACCTTCTTTTTACTCTCATTCTTTAGATAACTATAAGACGCCGAACTCAAAATGAGAAGACTTTACATGCTGAACAATATTTCACGATAAATATGTTGTCATAAAAAAAGACTTTGCTAAAATAAGACAAGGCACTACATGAGAATGGTAGGCGGCGAGTCCTTCAACAGAGGGACTGAACCCTCTGATTACATAGAAATCCTGCTTGCAGGAAATCTGGGAAAGGAGGGCTTGACTTATGAGTGACTTTGAAATGCTCTCCATCGTACTAATAATACTTAGTATTGTTGTAACGATTCTGATAGCGTATATAAATCAATCAAAAAAGTAACCGCCCTCAGCCAAAGGAATACGATTACTTTTTTGTAACTTTATCAAATTTGGATCAACCAACTATCAGTAGTGCCTTTTTATATCTATAATATACCACCCTTTAAGCACCTTGTAAACATGTAACTTTGTAAACTTGTAAGCAAACTTGTAAGCATTTCAAACTGTTTTCGGTCAAATTCGGGTCAAATCCTCATAAGAATATATAACAATCTACAGTTTGATAGAATTTCAAAAATCCCGTATCTTCGGGCTTTTCAACACATTATAACACCATATAAATTAGTTCAATAGTACCTCATTCTATAAGAAAACAAAGAACGCAGCAATTCAATGGATTTATCTCCCAAAAGAAATACTGCGTTTTATCAGAATGTGGATTAAGGCGGAACACCGCCACTAGTGAAAGCGGTCTAAAAGACATATCACATGACTATTTTTCTGTATAACTTGGTTTTAAAGTTACTCTCTTATTTGGTACAATACAAATATCAAATATAGGCGGTGTTTTTATAATTGAACAACAGCAAAAGTTATTGATTTTATGTTTCACGCCTAAAAGCGTATTGAGGAATACTCCCCTTGATATGCTGCTAAAAAGGTACTCCCCTTGCCGGAGACGTTACAGGAAGCATGCCTTTATCTACCATATTTTCTTTTTTCCCTTCCTGAATATCTTTTTCTTTTTGTTCACGTTCAAGTTCTGGATTAATCGGTTTGTTAATCTTACTTACTTTTTTTCTCTTTTTCATATCAATCACTCCTACTTTTCTGGATTCCCTGCTGTCTGGTCTCAGGCGTTGTGCCAGGCAGGTATTTCTTACGGTAGTCGTTTCATTTTTAATTACAATCTAATCTCTAACTAGTAGTTGTCGCTGTAGTTTGAACTGTTAGAATTCTTGTTCTGGCATAATACACGGCTTTCTTCTCTCCCACCAAAACGAAGATCTTTTTCGCTCTGGTCACATCGGTATAGAGAAGATTCCTCTGCAGCATTACAAAATGGCTCATGGTAAATGGCATGACAACGATCGGGTATTCGCTTCCCTGGGCTTTGTGGATCGTTAGCATAAGCAAGGGACAGTTCGTCCAGTTCGGTAACATCATAAATTACATCCTTGTCATCAAACCGGACTGTCAGTTCCCGTTCTTCCATGTCTACCTTTGTGATGGTTCCGATATCCCCGTAATGAATGGCAATTCATCGTCCTCTTCAAAATCTGGATTCATAAAATATTCTTCTATATATTCCTCCATATATTCATCATATTTCTTTATTGCCTTATCGATTTCCCTTTTTTCTTTCTTTTTACCCATTGCTTCATATAATTTTGAAGCCGCAATGAACATCATATCATTTTCGTCCAAGCATTCTGATTTATTTATAATGAATCTATCCACCAGCGTTTCTGCCGCATCATATTCTTTTGTACTTATATATGCATATACTCCTGAGGTAGCCGCCACTACATTTCCTGGCTCTTTTTGCATCCATTTTTTACAGAATTCCACAGATTCTTTTGTTCTTCCAAGTTCACGGAGCACAGTAGCTTTTCTAAATCTGATATCTGAGCCAGTATATTCCGGCCATCCAAACAGTTCAAGCAAATCATTACACATCTTCAAAAGTGTTTCGTATTCCTCTCTCATATCAATTTCATCAAGGCAATCTTCAAGCCACCCTTGAATATCAAATGCGTAATCTGTAGCATCATCTATCATCTCTAATTCAGAGACAAATTGCGGATCAGACTTTCTTTCCTCAAGAATAATTTCTTTCATAAGTTCAAAAGCCTGTAGCCAGCAACTTCCATCCTTTTCAGTTCCTATCATGTTGAGATAGCATTTTCCTGTCAGTTTATTAAATCGTTTCCATTTCTTATTCAACATGCCTTTATCTCCATCTGTGTATTTTATAATGATTTCATCAGCGTTCCGCTTTTCTTTGCATCCATATGCTGCGTCCGTCCTATTGTGCAGCTTGTGGATCATCTGCTCTGCCAGCAGGCGCATATCTTTTTTGTTTATGGCTTATCTGTCGCGGAACAGGTACTTCTTTCCAAGCAGCATCGCCAGAAGACCCAGCATGGAAAAGCCTGCAAGCACAATCCAAAGGGTCATGTTGGCGCTGTCGCCGGTCTGCGGCACATCAATGTCATTGTTCGGGTCACCGGCAGGCGGGGTATGTGGAGGTTTGCTTGCCACCTGCGTGCCGGTGTTAGGCGCAGGAGGCATAGGTTCCGTAGAAGTATAGGATACAGTTGGTTTTGTGGCATCAAAGACGCCATAAGTACCTGCCGCACGCTTCGGATTCGTCAGCTTCACAGTATAGGTCAGCTGTACTGGTGCAAAGTTGCTTACGGGTACATTCATGGTCCATACAAAATGCTCCGTATCCTGCTTGTTTCCTTCCACATACTCCAGAACATACGGATAGGTTCCATTAACCGCTTCACCAAAACCATACGTCGTCTCATTCAAGGCTGTTACGGCAATGGACTGGCTGTTGATTCGTTTGCCAGATGGCTCACAAAGGAAGGTCCCCCCTCTCATACAATGCCCTGTCTACGGGCATGGTTCTCCATCTCTTCCACTAATGTACTTACACTTGCAGTACCCCCGTATGGATAATCATATGCTCCATTATCCGCCTGAACCTGCCTCCCGTTTCCTGCATCCAGGAATCCCAATCGGCTGGGGCGTCATTGCTGCCATATTTCAATACCATCGCTCACAAAACCAAGTACTTGCGCGAATGCTCGACAGCCGTGTCTTCGTCCAGCAGTTTCTTACCGGCCAGCAGGCCTGCATGTGTATTGGTTCCGGAACTGATGTCCTGCTACATTGGCTTTCTGATTGAAGATCACCACCCCCGGCAAAGACCGTCATCAGCAGCAGGAGCAGCACCATGCAGCACATGAGTAGGTTGCTGAGAAGTCGTTTTTTCCTGTTGCTTCCTCCTTGTTTTCAAGTGTACTATAACATCTTTATTCTAGCTTATAGCGTTTTGGATTGCAATAGAAAACCAGCCTCTAATGTAGTACTGAGCACCCATGCTCTTTGTACTCCGCATCAGAAGCAAGTTCCTCAATTCGCTTGTAGAGAAGTTCCAACTTATCCGTAAGAGTATCAAAAGTAAGAAGGTACTCCGTCAGGATCTCGCCATAAAATAAGTTAATGGAAGAAAAAATCAGGCATAGTTGGTTCAGCTACATTGCTGGAGATATTCCAGGAATCTGGCTGCCATGTCCTGATTCTTGCTTGTGACAGGGATGACTGCGCAGGCATCATCGTATAAGATCATCTCTTCTTTCTTCAAGATATTGTCTGATCCCAGAAGCAGGGCATCCTTTGCCATGCTCTTAGAAATATCCAGGTTATCTGCTTCCGGCAATTCTTCTATATTCATGAAACCATCCTGGCCGCTGTAACTTTCGTAGATTTCTTTGGGACATACCAGTACGTCGACTGCCTCCGCTCCGATCAATGTAGCAAGAGCTATCTTGGATGTGCTGTCCTCGGCATCGGCAGACAGGTTCGCCTGAATCTTAATAATGCCGTCTTCCGGCGAAATGCCGGCATATTCGGCGAAAGATTCTTCTAACCATTCAACCTGCTGGCTGTTGCCGCCTACCACGGTGATATTAATAAGTACCTCGGTGTGTGTGCCTTTATACATCGTGATTCCAAGATAGATAGCCCCTGCGATCAGAAGCGCCCCTGCAAGCCGTGATTTGTAATACATCCAGAGGTACTCTATTTTCTGTCCCAGGGTCATAACCTGCCAGGCTTCTTTGATTCGCCTCGCATTCAATTGACTCTCGTCCATATGTTGATCCTCTAACTGGTTTTTCATCTGTTCATTGCTCATTCAACTCCTCCTGCATTGCTTTTCCGGTGTATTTATGTGAGTATTCCGGGGTGGGGAGTCCTCTTCTGGCTCATACTTTTTAAAAATTCTGTCAAATATAATGCAAAAGATTAAAGCAATCACCGAAAAACCGCAGATACCGCTAACCATAATCACCAGTGCAAAAGTCGTTATCGATACTGTGTATAGGTAGAGAATCAGACCGCATACTGCAAGGAGAACGATGGTATAAGGAAGATGCCCTATTGCCATAAAAGCCGCATTCTTGAGCACCTGCTTCGTCGTGCACACAAAATGCGAGATGATAGGAAACACATACAAGAACATACTGAGAAGAACTGCACAGATCACCCACAGGCAGATCCGGATCACAGCGAAGAGCATGGTATCCTGAGAATTAATAATATAAAAATCCATTCCAATGAATGCGATAATCAAAAGGTACAATACCCACACAATGGTGCTCTGTTTGAAATTCTGCCGGAAAGCCTTCCAAAAGTTCCGCCAGATATAAGGATCTTCTCCCCTAAGTATCTTCAAAGAAACATAGTAAAGCGCACTCAAAGATGCGCCGACCGTAATTACGGGAATGCAGCTCAATACAAATATCAGATTCAGCATTACCAGATCAAAGATCTTGGAGATAAACTGCATAATTGGATTATCTATATTAAATAAACGATTCATAGACAATATCCCTTTCTTATTGATTTTATTATAAATACAACATAAATGATTCTACCGGTGCGCTGAAATTAATGAATTCCTTAATTTATGTACTTATTATCCTCTTTTATAATCTCCCGGATAATTGTTTCAATATCTCTTCCCGAGATAACAACATCCTTAATCTCACACTGTCCGGAAACTTGCCCTATCATAGTCAGGCTATCTGTAACTGACGTATCGTATTCTATCCTGATGCTATATGGTGTCATATCCAACACCTCTGCCCCAGCCATCCGTAACCGTTCCTGGCGATACCAGGGATTCTTGTCCACTTCAAATTGAATCTGCTTTTTTGTGTTAAACTTCTGCTTTACCATCTGCATATCATCATCCACTACAATCTTCCCATGATTAATCAACACAATCCTTCTGCACAGGGATTCAATATCCTGAAAATCATGGCTGGTAACGATGAAGGTTGTCCTCTCTTCTTCGTTCATCCTGCGGATGAATTCTCTGATACGCGCCTTCGACTCTGCATCCAGACCTATCGTTGGCTCATCCAGATAAACAATCTCCGGATTATGCAAAAATGCAGCCGCAATATTACACCGCATCTTCTGCCCCAGGGATAGTTGACGCTCTGGAATCGATAACAACGGGCCCAGATCCATAATCTCTGTAAACCGTTCCAGATTCTCCCTGTATCTCTGCTCCGGTATCTCATACATTCGCTGGAATAATCTGTAAGACTCAATCACCGGAACATCCCACCACAGAAGAGAACGGTTACCGAACACCACGCCAATCTTCCGGTTATTCTGAATCCTCTCTGTAAATGGATCACGTCCCACAACTGTGATGCTCCCCGCCGTAGGTTTCAGGATGCCACACAACATTTTAATTGTGGTTGATTTGCCGCTGCCGTTGGGTCCCACATATCCTACTGCCTCTCCCTTTTCAACGGTAAAGTTCACGTCATTCACTGCGCGAAGCACTTCGTAAACCGGCCGGAACATGGAGCAAAATGATGCTGCAATATTCTCTGTATTCCTTTTTCTCTTATACTCTTTTACTAGATGTCGTACTTCTATCTGGCTCATAGCATTTCTCCTAACTATACAGTTCCCCTCTCGGTCTGCATTTTCAATCCCTGTCAAATCAATGTTAATTCCCTGTACTTTCATATCCCCGGATTCCGGTTCTCCATATTACAGATCCAATCAATCCGATCGTGAGTGCACAGACCGGCATGGCAAATAATACCCAATTCCCAGATTTACCTGTCAGATATGCAGCAGGATAATATCCCACGAATCCAAAAGGAATGATGAACGTGAAAAAACACCCGATCATGGACGGGAACACGCTCAAAGGATATTTGGCGAATTCCCGGCAGGTCTGCACCAATACGGGAAGATCATTTCCCTGGATCAGCCAGAAATTAAGACTGTTGAAGATCAGATATATTCCAGAATTCACCGCAGTCCCACAGATTAAGAATTCCAATAAAAAGAATAGAGTTCCTATGCCAAGCCCAATGCCCAGATGTACCATAGAATAGATCATGAGTCCGATATATGCCGTCATACTGATTATCGCCTGATAATGAAACCGTTCACCTAATAACTGGATAAAGACAGACGCTGGACGGATCATATATACATCTAACAGACCATCCTTGACATGATAATTAATTCCCCAGATATTATCGAAAAACGACTGCCCAATTGCCTCAATAATTGCACACATGGAGAACAGCAGACAAAGTTCATACAGATTCCATCTGCCGAATCCTCCTGCCACATTCGCAATCGTCACCACGCCAAGGAATGCTGACGCTTCCCTCAGCAGCATTGACAGAATCCATATCACCGTATCTGCCGGATACTGGGTTACCATTAACAGACTGATTCTCTGATATCCATTCCATAGCCGGATATAATATCGTAACCGCCTCATCTTTTACCCTCCCTGTACTACAACGCGCTTAATAACATGGCTATATACCATTCTGGCAGCCAGCCACAATACAATCACCCAGATAACCTGAAGTCCGACAAAACGTATCGCCTCTGAGAATTTATATTTTCCCAGATACAGGTTCACCGGAACCGATACCATCCCCGCAAAAGGCATGTAGTTAAGAATCCGGCGCAGGTTCTCCGAGAATAAAAAGAGAGGCACAACACCGCCTGATAAGATCGACAAAAGCGCGCTCTTCGTAAACATCAGCCCATGATAGCCATAAGTATAAAATGCACAGATTCCCACCATGAATTCGATAAAAAACATCATTCCTACCGATATGCAGATACTCAAGAAGAACAGAAGCAGGTTTCCGGCTCCCGCTGGAACTGTTCCTCCCATAACCGTCAAACCGACTAACGAGATCGGAATTCCTTTGAACAGCAGAAAGAACACGAATTCTCCCACTCTTTTTGCAAATAAGGTAAAAAACAAGGATACTGGTCTTAGGAGTTCTATACCGATATTCCCTTTGTAAATCCATTTGGACAATTCCACATTAATGCCGCCTGAGAACTGCGAAGACAGCATCCGGGACAATACCACGTATGTCGTCATCTGCGCCATCGTGAATCCCCGGAGCGTCTCCTGCTGCCGGAATACGTACTGCCATAGGAAGTAATAGATTACGATTGACGCGGCAGTTCCGGCTATATCAAACCAAAAGGCTTTCATATATGCAAATTTAGTTAAAAATGTCATCTTGACAAGATAATAGAATTTTCTCATTTTCGCTTTTATTATTAATATAGCCCTCTCTAATGGCTTCATATGCGTTTTTACTAATACATCGATATATTTGTGAATTTCTATTTAGTATAAAGAGAAACAGATGGCTGGCAAATAAGCAGGACCCCGAATTTAAACATTTTGCTATCTTTTCTTCAAACTCTTTTACTTTTATAATTTATATATTTGTTCCCTTGAAAAATCTTTGACATCTAAATTCCATTCGCCAAAATAATTCCCCCCAACAACCCATATATGCCCTTCTTTCACTTTGTTTTCAGTCAGTTCTGGCGGCAATTCACTTATCTTTTTCCCCAAAAACTTTATTTCTATTTCAATAGGGTAATTTCTTCCGCTTCTTTAAATTCGCCAAAGCATAACCTAGTATCAGAATCTCGTCTATGAAATGCATCACATCCTAAAGAACATGTAAATAATGCCAATTTATTCATAGCAGTCCCATAATTAGTTTCTGTTTCTTCAAAGATCTCTTTGATTTCAGGAGCCATATCTTCAAATAAATTCTCAAAATATGTTTTCTGCTCTTCTACTGTCAAATGGATAATTTCCAATTCTTCATACTGATTTTGTAATTCCATTATTATTTTCTTATTTTTTTCTGTAAAAGGTTCACTATTGGTTTCAACGATAACCAAAGGAATATTACGCTGCAAATTTTGTTTCGCATAATTTACCTCTTGAATATAACTTTTTACACATTTCTCAATTAATCTGTTTGTTGGCAAAAATAATACTGATTTCATCATTTTTCCCTCTCTAATACAATATATTTACATTTAACACACTTCGCAATTAGTCAGGTCACTATTCGATTGCTTAAATGATTGTTTCCTTTATCCAGAAGCATCTAAAACACTACACTTAGCCATTGCCGCTGTAAAAAGCAAGAAAAAACCATACCTAAAAAGATGAAATTCGTCATACAGTATCTACCCCATAAAAATACTGTTTAATATTCTCTTTGTCCGGAAAGTTAAACAGATCGATATCTTTTAATACCGCCTCCACATCATATGGAATCCGTACACTTTCATACTGTATCTCTTTCCCGATATCAAGAATTCCTGCTCTTGCTATATTCTTATCTTTCGCCGGACATCCAAGAGAGCCGCAATTAATATACCACGGACGTTTGATATGATCGTCTCCCGGCATGATGCTCCCTGCGTGATCATGACCATAGAGAATGATGTCTGCATCTATCCCGGCAAACATCGTCTTCACTTGCTCTTTGGATGGGTTCTGATGGTAGTTCACATACCGATTCTGCCCATCCATCGAATAGTGCGCAACATATATTTTTCTTCCTTCCCGCTCGATCGTCTGGCTATACGGAAGCATGCTAAGGAACCTTACAGAATCTTTTTCCAATCTCTCATGCTCCCACAGGTGATACTTTCTCTCTTCATATTCCATATGCTCATCATTGGGAAATGTCGCCGGCATTCTTCCGAATAAAAATGTCTCATGATTTCCTTTTACACAAGCAGAGAGATTCTTAAGTTTACGCATGATCCGTACCGTCTCTTCCGGATAGGCGCCTATTCCGATAATGTCGCCGCAACATATAATCTCATCACAATTTCTTTTTTCAAGTTCCCTTAATATTAATTTTAATGCAGCCGCATTATTATGAATGTCAGTGATAATTCCGATTCTCGCCATCTTTCCACCTCTTCATAAAACGAAATAAGGGGAGAAGGCTTTGTCCGCCCCTCCCCCTAGGAAAATCAAGATTCTTAAGGTTCCTAGCCTTTGATTCCAGACTGTGCAACACCTTCGATAAACTGTTTCTGGAAGATGAAGAACAGTACGATTATCGGTATAACTGCCATTACCGCTCCAGCCATCTGCATCGGATACTTGGTCGTATACTGTCCCTGTAAGGTTGAAAGTGCAGGACCAAGTGTCATCATCTTCGGAGATGTATTGACGATCAACGGCCACATGAAATCATTCCATGCGAACTTCGCCGTAAAGATTACCAAAGACACGATACCCGGTTTGGTTAGCGGAAGCATAATCTTCCAAAAGATCTGATAACGGCTGCATCCATCCAAAAATGCCGCTTCTTCCAATTCTTTCGGCAGTGACATAAAGAACTGCCTCAGAAGGAAGGTACCGAACGCGCTGAACAGATTTGGCAGGAATAATGCCGGTATGGTATCCAGAAGTCCCAGTTTCTGAATGATCTGATACTGAGGGATCAGGAAGATCTGTCCCGGTACCATAAGCACTGACAGAATCAGCACAAAGATTACATTCTTGAACGGGAACTCAATACGAGCGAACGCATATGCTGCCATAGAACAGAACATTACCTGTACAATCGTTGTTACTACCGTTGATATAATTGTGTTCAGATATACTCTGGCGAATGGCAGAGCCGTTATGATCTGTCCGTAAGCATCCACCAGGAACTGCTTCGGAAAGAATGTCGGCGGTATCTGCATCGCCTCTCCTACTGTTTTGAATGAAGTAAGCACCATCCATAAGAATGGGAATACTGTAACTCCGACTCCAAAGAGAAGTGCCAGATGAACGAATAATTTCTTTGTATTTGATCTACTTTTCATTTCGCATCTCCTCCTAATCGTAATTAACCCATTTCTTCTGTCCCCACAGCTGAATTACTGTTACCAGCATGATTACTGCAAAGATCAGAATAGAAATTGCCGCCGCATATCCTTTATATCCATAATCGAATGCCTGGCGATAGAACAGCATAACTACCGTCTGCGTGCTCTTATAAGCCGGATTCGTCTTTCCTATCATCATATAGATAACATCGAACACCTGGAATCCGCTGATGATAGAGGTGATCATTACGAAGAATATGGTTGGTGTCAGCATTGGTATGGTAATCTTGAAAAATTGCTGTACCGTACCTGCTCCGTCAAGTGCTGCCGCTTCATAATATGACTGGGAGATTCCCTGCATACCGGCAAGCAAAATAATCATATTGTATCCTACCGTCATCCATAAACCGACAATCATAACCATATAAAGCGCAATCTTCGGATCGGTCAGCCATCCATGTCCTTTTCCTCCCAGTCCCCGGATGACACTGTTCAGAATTCCCATCTTCTCGTTATAGATCCATTTCCACACCATCGCAACCGCAGCCGCCATTGTTACGGAAGGAAGGAAATACAAGGTCCGGTAAATGGACGTTCCTTTGATCTTAGAATTCAACAATGCTGCGATAAGAATTGACAGGAATAATCCAACCGGCACCGTGCATAACACGTATTTCAGCGTATTGCCGAATGTTGCCCACACTTCTTTGTCATGAATGATATCCTCATAATTCTGCATACCAACAAAGGTTGCTATATTAAATTTGTTAACATCATTAAAACTAAACCAGACATTCTGGATAAACGGCCAGATATAGAATATCAATAGCCCGATGGTAACTGGTGCAATGAAGATATACGCTGCGCTCCAGTCTTTCTTCGCACGCTTGCTTGCCCGTTTTTTCTGTACGCCTGTTTTTACTTTACCCTCAGCCATATATATCACCTACTTAAGCGTTGTTATTTTGCATCCTTTTCCAATAGTTTATCTGCTTTCTGCTTCATTTCTTTACATACATCTGCTAATGGTGCTTCTCCGTTGTATGCTTTCTGAAGAGAAGTTGCTTCAAGGTCATATAATTCTGCTGCTGATTTACATACCGGAAGCGGATATGCCTCATCTGCATGGTTGGTATATGCTGCCAGATTGTAGTCCGGATTTGCTTTTGAAAAATACTGCTGAGCATCTGTTCTTGCAGAGATAACAACGCCTGTCTCACCCTGGATCTTCATAGCCTCTTTGCTTCCAAGCCAGATTGCGAAATCAATTGCTGCATCCTTGTTCTTGCTTCCTTCATATACTGCATAGCCGAGACCATTGATACAGTTATCTTCTACCCCATTGAATGTCGGAATCTCTACACAGTCAATCTTATCTGCGATTGCATCATTGCCTGCATACTCTGGAACCATGTAAGAGCCAGCGAAGTTCATAGCAAGCTGATTGCCTTCGAACATAGCATCTGGAGTCGTCTCTGCTAATGCTGCTGCGCTTGGAGACAATCCTTTATCAATCATATCGATCCAGCACTGGATACCTTCCTGTGTCTTTGGATCATCATATCCGGTCTCTGTCTTGTCATCGTTAATGATGTATCCGCCATTCGCATATACGGTCTGATAATACCACGTCTGGAAATCAACCGGGCAGGCGAATGGATAGACACCATCATCTAACCCTGCTGCCTTCAGTGCTTCTGCTGTAGCAACCAGGTCATCATATGTCATATCATCCGTAGGATATGCTACGCCTGCAGCATCAAAGATCTCTTTGTTATACCACAGTGCATTGGTATCGAAGTCTTTTGGAACCGCATAGTTCACGCCGTCACGAACGTAGTTGTTCACCAGTGTCTCAGAGAAAGAGTCATTAATATCAGACTCGTCAATTGCGTCTGTCAGATCTGCCAGGATGCCGCCATCTACATAAGAATCCAGATGAAGAACGTTCACCCAGAATACGTCCGGAGCCTTTCCGCCTGTTGCTGCTGCTTCCAGTTTTGTCCAGTACTCTCCACCTTTGTATGGAGTTAACTGAATCTCAACAGTTACATCCTTATTCTCTGCCTCATATGCCTCTACAAGTTTTTCCATTGCCGGTCTCTGGTTCTCATCCCAGATCCCAAAGGTCAGGGTTGTCTTGCCACCGGATGATCCGCCTTTAGATTCACCGCCGCATCCTGTAAGCATCGTTGCGCCCATTGCTACACACAATCCAAGGGCTGCCAGTTTTTTCAGATTCTTCTTCATAATCTTCACTCCTTTTTAATATGATTATTAGTTTCTATATGAAGTTTCTCCCTACTTACGTCAACTGCAAGAGAAACAAACATATCCTTCATTATCTGCCGAAATCCGCAATCTTCACAGGCACTCCTCCGTGGGTTCTGGAGTATTCTGCCGCCAGCGCACAATAATGGCTCTCCAGGGAACGTTCTATAGAGGTCACATAAGAACTTTCTTCCTTCGTTCCACTGATAATATCCAGGAATTCTTCTACCATGCGGTCATCTCCTCCGCCATGCCCCGAGAAATTATCTGACAGACTCATCACATCAACCTTCTCTTCTGTGATATGACTGCCGAATCTGTAGACCGCGATCTCACATTTTTCTATCTCCTGTGAATCCATATTCACTCTCAGTTCACCTTTCGTTCCCATGAATCTTGCATACCGGGATACTTCTGGTGTAAATCCGCACATGGTAAAACTCATAGTCGTTCCGTCTGTCATCATCAGGTTCACCACCTGATGATCTACAACATTATTATCGCAATGATATACACAACGGCCATACCTTCCGGTCTTCATCTGCTTGAGCAATGTTTCTTCTGTCGGTCCTTCCGGAACCAGCACATCCAACGGCCAGATTCTATTGCCTGAGCGATAGCCAACCAAAGTACTGTCAAGATATATTTTCTCTGCATCAAACGGGCATTCTTCTTTTACACTGCATCCATCCAGGCAGCGTTTTGCACATCCCTTGGGTGCTTTCTCTTCTTTAAAAAGATACGTATCTCCGTAGGAAGTAAGGGATTCACAGGTCTTTCCTGCCAGCCACGGATACAAGTCCATGTCATGACAGCATTTCTGCAAAATCATCGGACTGGTTTCATCAGAATTCGCCCAGTTGCCGCGCACGAAACTATGCGCCTGGTGGAACCATCCTACATTCTCTGTCGCCACTATTGATACCACATCCCCGATGCAGCCACTGTCCAGTAATTCTTTCACCTTCTGATAGATCGGCGTGTATCTTAACACATGGCATACGACTACCTTGCGGTGATATCTTCTGGCCGCTTCTTCTAACTCCCGGCATTCTTCCAGTTTCGGAGATACCGGCTTTTCAAGCAGCAGGTGATATCCCTTCTTAAGCGCTAAGACCGCCTGTCTTACATGCTGTCTGTCCTGCGTCGCAATGATGATAGCATCTGCAAGACGATCTTCCTCTAGCATCTCCTCAGCACTTGCAAAGCACGCTTCCTTTGGCAGGTGATGTTCTGCCGCCATAAGAGCGACTTTCTTCGGATCCGTATCTGCGACAGCAACGATCTCCATCTTATCCGGATGAAGCAGTGCTGACTTGGCATACATATCTCTGCCCCGGCTTCCCAATCCCGCAATTGCAACCTTCATACGTTTACTCATTTCTTTATCACTCCTATCGCGTTATCTCGTATACCTGATTCCTGAAATCGACTGTTACCACCGTCCCATCTGAGAACACGGTTCTCTGTACTTCATAGTCTCCGCCTACCATCTCGTGACGTACCATCTCACATTTTGCTACTTTTTCATGAAGTTCAGATACTACCTTGCATCTTTCGATGTCCTGATCCAGGGTCAGTTTCACATCCGGCTCGAACGACCCGTCAAAATTCGGATATGCTCCATCCCGGATAACATATGGAGCTCCGCCGTTCAGCAGTGCATACAGCATATAATCTTCCGAATCGCTTACCTTCTCCATCATCCATGGCTCGATCAGGCAGTCATGGTATACCAGATTGAACAGTGGCACCGGAACCCCATACTTCGGACTTCCCGGCTCACGAAGCATGAAATCATACGGCGCATAATGGCTGAATACCATGCTCGGAATACACCAGTCGCTTACCTCCTCCGAACTAGGAAGGATCCCCTGGGACATCAGATAGTTGAAGCAGCTGGCTCTCGCATCGTAACACTCTTTTCTGGTCATTCTATGGCGAGGGTTGTTGCACTCGTCTCCCTCATTACAGGTAAATACATCCAGATATGCACAGTCCAGTTCGATCCGGTTCTTCTTCAACTCTTTAAAATTCCGTTTCACATAATATGGCGCCTGTGTACCGCAAAGATAGGACTGAGGACCTCCTGCCCATCTCTGATGCTGTGGGATCGTACCATCCGGAAGCATACAGGCATAATCATCATCATAACTTGGCGCCGAATGATAATAATCGCGGTACTGGTCGTGAATCCCGAAGAGGTATCCGCATTCGTGCATAGCATCTACTAAGGACCGCATCTTCTCCCAGCCGCCAGCCGCTTCACATGCCGGCATATAGTCGGGATGCTGGTTATCATATCCAGGCTCTGCCCATCCATCCAGATGCATGTATAACTTCTTAACTCCGGCTGCATTAAGTTCCCTGATCTCTTCTTCTCTTTTGGCAAACGAAACCAACTGGTTATTGATATCCGGCGCATCTTTATCAAAGAAATCCGACCCCTCGCTAACATAGGTCTTAATCCCTTTATGTACGAAACTGCATCCGATCAATCGATCTACGGACGGTACCTGCGCCGCTTTCTCTGCCAAGGTACGAAGCCTTCCCTGTTCTTTTACGTATTCCCGGTACGCTTTACAGATATCGTTATAATCGCAGTCGCTCAGAAGCGAGTATCTTACAACTCTCCGGTAATCCATCTTTCCAAGACTTGGCTCGAAACGCATGCCCACATGCGTGTACGGCCCTCCTGCCGGATGCTTTGCCTGGTATGCCGCATTCCACGGTGTCGTACAGATGGCAATGTATCCTTGTCTTGCTTTGACCTGAGCAAACCATGGCATGTACCCGCCTGCCGTCTCGAAGATTCCATCGAATATGATCTTGCCCAATTCTACTTCCCAGGTATTCGGGATCAGGATTCCCTGCTGCATATTAAGCAGCGTATACCAGTTCTCCTTCTTCTCCTCGAATGCCATCTCGCCAGGCCAGTAAACCGCTTTTACCTTGATCCCTTCTTCGCACAGTGGAATCCACTCGAAATAGACATCTTCTGTTGTCCTCTCAATCCAGACATACGTCTCAAATGCATACGGGAGTTCTCGTTCCCCAATTCGGAATCCCCGATAAGTGCTGCGTATGCCTGCTCCAATTCCGTTCTCAACTTTCTTATGTCTGACAGAAAGTGCATCCTTGAATTCCAGATGTCCATCTTCGCATTCTAGATGTGGAGAATATGTATCTGTCCATTCCCATACTGTTTTCTCTTTGCATAGGGTAATTCGGAGGCTTTCTTCTTCAAACTGAATCTCGGTATGATTTATTTTTATATTTGTCATATCGTCTTTCCCCTTTTTGTTAATTGTGTCGTTTTTTCTCTCCTTTTATCTAATATTATATTTTGTTTTGCACAACCATGCTTATACAATTGTCTAGGGTTGTTGTCTAATTATCCATATTCTGTTATAATAAGCCTAAGGAGGAAAGGTATATGACGTACGTGAAGACCAAACTAAAACGAGAGATTATCATAGACTCTATTATTACGATTCATTATTTTGAATATATGAAAGACTTTGTGTTCAATGGGGAATCTCATAATTTTTGGGAATTTTTATATGTAGATAACGGAACCGTCTCTGTGTGTTCTGATGACACCTGGCTGATACTGAATACTGGAGATATTGTCTTCCACCAGCCGAATGAATTCCACGCGATCAAGTCCATCGGCAAGAATTCCCCGAATCTGATCGCCATATCGTTCGTCTGTGATTCTCCGGCGATGGATTTCTTCATTCAGAAGAGTTTTACACTGACCGAGAATGAACGGGAACTCATCTCACACATTATCTCAGAAAGCCGCAGTAGTTTCTCAACGCCTTTACATATTCCTTCTGTAGAGCAGGTACAGATTAAGGATGAGACTCCTTTCGCTTCACAGCAATTAGTATTAATGTATCTGGAACTTTTTCTTATCACTTCCATTCGGAATCATCCGGAGAATATAGCAACACAGACCAGCCTTCCTAAAGCCTCTCCGGAGAAAAAGGCGACGAAGCAGGAACGGCTGGAAAAGATTCTACAGTATATGGAATTCCATATCTGCGAACAGATTAAGATTCCGGAAATCTGCGATACATTCTCCATCAGCCGCTCTTCCCTGCAGGCATTGTTCCACGAGACTATGAACTGTGGCGCGATTGATTATTTTAATAATATGAAGATTCAGCGGGCGAAGGAAATAATCCGAGACGGAACGATGAATTTTACAGAGATTACATATTTTCTGTCTTATAATTCGCTGCCATATTTTTCGAAGCAGTTTAAGGCGGCTACAGGGATGTCTCCTTCGGAGTATTCTTCCTCGGTAAAGGGGATAACGGAGGCGCTTCGCGGTAGTAATTCTTAAATGGGGACGGGGGTTTTTTCAATTTCCCCCGTCCCCATTTTAATTTGCCCTGTCCCTGATTCTAAAACTCTGCTTCTAAGAATGCATGATAGCACCTGACCGATTCATAGATATCTGCCTTACTGGTCAGTTCCCACGGTGCATGCATGGAGAGCACTGCCACGCCGCTATCGATGACTTCCATTCCATAGACAGCCATCAAATAAGCGATTGTTCCGCCCCCGCCAACATCAATCTTGCCTAATTCCGCGGTCTGGTAATTCACACCTGCATTCTTCATAATCCGTCTCAAGGCAGCGATATATTCCGGGTTCGCGTCATTCGAGCCGCTCTTGCCGCCTTTCCCGGTATATTTGTTGAATACAGGACCATATGCCAGATATGCAGCGTTCTTTTTCTCATATACTTCTTCATACATTGGGTCATATCCTGCACTGACATCAGAAGAAAGCATCTTGGAATTCGCCAGTGTACGGCGAAGCACCAGATCATTATATTCTGTACTCAGCGCAATATATTCTGCTACTGTATTCTCGAAGAACTTAGAAGTCATTCCACTGGAGCCCACGCTGCCGATCTCTTCTTTGTCGATCAGGATACAGCAGGACGTTCTGGATACCTTCTTCTCCTCCAGCATCGCGAACAGTGAAGCGAATGCACATACACGGTCATCCTGTCCATAGGCCAGCACCATGCTGCGGTCAAGCCCGCATTCTCTCGCCTTGCCTGCAGGAACAATCTCTAACTCCGCCGACAGGAAATCTTCTTCCTCGATTCCATAGTTCTCTTTCAGGATATGAAGCATCTGTTTTCTCACTGCTTCGTCCTTATCTTCCCCAAGCGGACGATTGCCGATGACCAGATCCATCTTCTCTGCATCTACGAACTTCTCTGCCTTCTTCTCCATCTGCCCATATGCCAGGTGCGGCAGCAGATCTGTAATTACAAAGGTTGGCTCAGTATCATCTTCCCCAATTGTGATATCCACCTTCGAGCCATCCATCTTAATCACTACACCATGGATAGCAAGCGGCATGGCAAGCCACTGGTATTTCTTAATCCCGCCATAATAGTGCGTATCCAGATATGCTACCTGGGCAGACTCATAGAGTGGATTCTGCTTGATGTCAATACGTGGAGAATCAATATGCGCACCAAGGATATTCATTCCCTGTTCAATCGGCTCCTCTCCTGCCTGAAACAGAATAATCGCTCTCTCCATATACTCCATATAAACCTTCTCCTGTGGATGTATACGCTGTCCCTTACGGATTAGCTCCTTCATATCACGGTATCCCGCTTCTTTGGCAAGCGCAATCGCTGTTCTCACACATTCACGCTCGGTCTTGCCTTTATCCAGACATCTGCGATACTTATCTGATACTGCCTCAAGTTCGCCCAGCTGTCTTTCATCAAAAGTACTCCACAAATTCTTTCGTTCCATAGTTACCTCCATCATACCCCATCAGGATGATTATCCTGATGCATAATCTTTAGGTATATTATAGCGAAAGTTGTGTTAAAAAGTCTTATACTATCATCCTTTGTACTTACAGGATTGTCTGAATCAACTATCTGCTGGATACTTATCCGCAGCTTAGGACCTTATATTGTCAATTTTATAATGAACTGATATGGTTGATAAGTTACTGGATACAAGGGGAGAATCAGGGAATACACTGTCCTTTAGTTTCCCCTTATTCATCCATCTCTTCTATATACTTGCAGGCCGCCAGCGCTGCGACTGCTCCGTCCGCCGAGGCAGTGGTAAGCTGGCGCACTTCTTTGGTGCGGCAGTCGCCAGCGGCAAAAATGCCAGGCACAGAGGTCCTGCAATCTTCCGCAGCAAGAATATAGCCATAGTCATCCAATTTCACAGTCTCTTCGAAAGCCTCGTTATTGGGGACCTGGCCAACCGCGATAAAGATACCCCCTACCTTCTGTTCCATTACCTCTCCTGTCTTCTTGTTCTGTATCTTGATTCCTTCCACCACGTCAGTGCCCAGAATCTCGCTCACGATACTGTCCAGCACGAAAGTGACATTTTCCTTCTGCTTCAAGGTCTCCAGGAGCCGTTTCTCTCCACGGAACTCGTCTCTTCGGTGAATCACATACACATGGCTGCAGTATTCGCTCAGGAAGGAAGCATCCTGCAATGCCGTGCTTCCGCCTCCCACAACGGCGACATCGCTTCCTTTAAAGAATGCGCCGTCGCAGACCGCGCAGTAAGATATCCCGGCGCCTATCAATTCCTTTTCCTTCGGTATCCCAAGATGACGGTGCGTGGTTCCTGTCGCCAGGATAACGCTCTTGCAGGGAGTCTCCCCATCCTCCGTCACCACGATCTTATGGTTTCCGTCTTTCTTGACAGCCGTTACTTTTGTATAACTTAGTTCCGCGCCAAAGGCCGAAACCTGTTCCATCATAGTTGCCGCGAATTCATTTCCGCTCATGCCGGCAATCCCCGGATAATTCTCCACATGGGGCGACAAAGTAATTTGCCCACCGAAGGTTGTTCCTTCGATGAGCATTACTTTTTTCCCCGCGCGCAGCCCGTAGATTGCAGCCGTCATACCGGCGATTCCGCCTCCGACAATCACAATATCATACATTGGACTACCTCCTCATAGAGTATCGTTAATTACTCTCGATATATTTTTTAATATTGGATGCATTTGCAAGTTTTTCTACTTTGCCTTCTTGGATCACGATCAAAGTCGGCGCCTGCTTTACCCCGTATTTCTCCACCAGATCTGCATGTTCCTGCGCATCTACGATCTCGTAATCTATGTTAGCCTTCTCCAGCATGGTCTTGGCCATAATGCAGTTCGGACAGGTCTTGGTGGTAAAAAGAAGCTTCTTTGGCTCTTGGGCTTCCTGCTTTAATACTTCATCTATATGTTCTTCTGCTTTTGCTTTTACCTGCAGTTTGGAATGGCTGAGATCATATACCTTCCTATCTTTGAATTCCTGGGCCTTTCCGTCGTTCCAGTTCTGAACCGGACGGTAATAGCCGGTAATTCTGCTGTATACTTCCGTAGTCTCCCCACATTCCGGACAACTATACTGTTCGCCGTTCAGATATCCGTGATTCTTGCAAATGGAATAGGTCGGCGACATAGTATAGTATGGCAGTTTATAATTCTCGGCAATCTTACGGACCAGAGAGGCGGCTGCCTTCCAACTTGGAAGTTTCTCTCCCAGGAATGCATGGAATACCGTGCCTGATGTATACAGCGTCTGAAGCTCATCCTGGATATCCAGGGCTTCAAAGACATCTTCCGTATAGCCCACCGGCAGATGAGAACTGTTGGTGTAATATGGCGTTCCATCGCCTTCGGCAGCCGTGATAATATCCGGGAACTGTGCCTTGTCATGCTTGGCAAATCTATAAGTCGTGGACTCTGCCGGAGTTGCCTCCAAGTTATACAAATCACCGTACTCTTCCTGATAAGCAGACAGGCGTTCCCGCATATGGTTCAGAACCTTCTTAGTGAATTCCTGCGTCTCTTCATGGGTCATATCCTTGCCAATCCAATTTGCATTCAGACCTGCTTCATTCATTCCAATCAGCCCAATGGTGGAGAAGTGATTGTCAAACGTTCCCAAGTAGCGTTTGGTATATGGATACAATCCTTCGTTCATTAGTTTAGAGATAACCACGCGTTTTACATGAAGGGATCGCGCAGATATATCCATCATCTTATCCAGACGCGCAAAAAATTCCTCTTCATTCGCAGACTGGTAAGCAATCCTTGGCATGTTGATGGTAACTACTCCTACAGAGCCGGTACTCTCGCCGCTTCCAAAGAAGCCGCCGGACTTCTTACGCAATTCTCGCAGATCCAGGCGGAGGCGGCAGCACATGCTTCTGACATCGCTTGGCTCCATGTCGCTGTTGATATAGTTCGAAAAATATGGTGTTCCATATTTGGCGGTCATTTCAAAGAGAAGCCGGTTGTTCTCTGTATCGGACCAGTCAAAATCACTGGTAATGGAGTAGGTAGGGATTGGATACTGGAAGCCCCTTCCGTGGGCATCCCCCTCAATCATGATCTCGATGAATGCCTTGTTGACCATATCCATCTCTTTCTTGCAGTCTCCATAGGTAAAATCCATCTCTTTTCCGCCTATGATGGCCGGCAGGTTCGCCAGGTCATTAGGAACGGTCCAGTCCAGCGTAATGTTGGAAAATGGTGCCTGGGTTCCCCAGCGTGACGGCGTATTTACTCCATAGATAAAGGATTCGATGCACTTTTTCACTTCATGATATGACAGGTTATCTGCTTTCACGAAAGGCGCCAGATAGGTATCAAAGGATGAGAATGCCTGGGCGCCTGCCCATTCATTCTGCATGATTCCAAGGAAGTTAACCATCTGATTGCACAGCACGCTTAAGTGTTTGGCCGGAGAGGAGGATATCTTGCCAGGGATCCCGCCAAGCCCTTCCTGTATTAACTGCTTCAGCGACCATCCTGCACAGTATCCTGTCAGCATGGATAAATCGTGGATATGGATATCCGCATTCCGGTGTGCCTGTCCAATCTCTTCGTCGTAGATCTCAGACAACCAATAATTGGCCGTGATAGCGCCAGAGTTGCTTAAGATCAATCCGCCTACGGAATACGTGACGGTTGAATTCTCTTTGACTCTCCAGTCCGTAATCTTTACGTAACTGTCCACAATCTCTTTATAATCCAGCATGGTAGAGTTCAGGTTACGGATCTTCTCCCTTTGTTTTCTATACAGAATATAGCCTTTTGCCACGTCTGCATATCCGGCCTTGATCAAAACGGCCTCCACGCTGTCCTGGATATCCTCTACATTAATCAAAGAATCCTTGATCTTTGGCTCAAAATCAGCCGTGACCTTCAACGCCAGCAAATCTATGATGTCCTGGTTATACTCTTTTTCCTGTGCCTTGAATGCTTTCTCAATTGCAACGCCTATCTTGGACAGGGTAAACTCTGCTACCTGTCCGTCGCGTTTCATTACTCGATACATAATCTGCGTTCCTCCTTCCACGCTTTTTCATCTCAACTATTAATTTTATTTCGTCCGGTTCTTTTATGATACCACTTATTGTGTTTTTGCGTCAATAAAAACAACAATATATTGTGCACAAAATACTTTTTCGCACAATATATTGTTATTGTATAGTTTTACTATAAGCCGCGCAATTCCGCCATTTGCACACTTTTCTTCACGACCTCCAGCGCCTGGTTCATAATGTCTTTATTATATCCGTGGAGCCCATCCTGTATCAAATCGCCGGAATCTACAAATTGCTGGAGATAATACTTATCGGCTCCCTCGATCCATTTTCCGATAGATTCAAAATCAGAACGCCGATGAAACTCCTGTACCACCGTTGTCCTGAATTCATAGGGTACTGATCCGCTCCTCAGGTACTGAATGCTTTTTTCTACATTTCCGGTGTCATAGCCTTCAATGCCTATCGTCTTCCCATAACTTTCCCTGGAATTCTTGATATCCATAGCCACGTAATCCACCAGCCCCGCCGAGACGATCTTCTTTAACTTCTCCGGGAAGCTGCCGTTGGTATCCAGTTTCACCGCGTATCCCATCTCTTTAATATTTCCAAGGAACTCTTCAATCCCATGCTGGATCAGCGGCTCTCCCCCTGTGACGCATACGCCGTCCAGGATTCCCTGGCGTTTCTTCAGATAGGAGTACACCTCCTCCAGTGAGATCTCCTCATTCTTATAGGTGTCAATCACCAAAGATGCATTGTGGCAGAACGGACAGCGAAAATTACAGCCCGCCGTAAATACCGTACATGCAACCTTCCCCGGATAGTCCAGAAGCGTCAGTTTCTGAAGCCCTTGTATTACCATACCTGTCCCTCCCTATGCCTTGAAATGCTCCATCATGATCGGCATACACTCCTTGCTGTACTGCCCCAGAGAATATTCCCCTTTGTTCAGGCACCAGTCCGAAACCAGGGCGCGCTCGCACATGGCATAATATTTCGTAATCTGGCTGACTGCTACATCCGTCCGTATCTGTCCGCGCTTCTGCCCTTCTTCCACAATCTTGGTGATCAGTTTATAATAATTGCGGTTCCTGTCCAGCAGATGGCTCTGTCCCTCTGCCACAAGCTGCGTGGAATAAAGGGAGGCCAGCAGATCAATGCTGATCTTCTCCTCCATCATCGTATGCATCTCACAGTTTAAATATAGCAGTTTGAAGAAACTATTCATTTCCGGATCCATCTTTGCTTCCAATTCCTCATAGTAGTCATCCAGAATCAGGGATAACGTATTAAGAAGCTCGTCTTTAGTATTGAAATAGTAATAAAACGAACCCTTCGATGTCCCGGACAGTTCGATGATATCATCTACTGTCGTTCCATTATACCCTTTCTCATAGAAGAGCTGCCAGGCTGCCGAGACAATCCTGTTCTTTATGCTCTTTTTCTCTGTCTGTTTTTCCATCCTTATCTCTCCACGTCGTCTGTTTCTTCTATCTTACCACACTAGCGTACATAAAAACAACTCTCATCAACCGTAGGTATGTCTTTGGAATCAATCCAGTCGATGGAGATGAAGCCGTTCCTGTTAAGCCCTTCCATCAACTTGTGGATCATGGGCTCCCTGCCTTGAATCTCCATCACTACCGTTCCGTCATATTCGTTCATTACCCAGCCAGTAAGTCCCAGGGACTTAGCCAGATATTTGGCCGTATATCTGAATCCTACACCCTGTACCCTGCCATAGAAGACCAGGCGCTTTCTTACATCTGCCATATTCTCACCGTTTCCCTTGTAAAGTCTTTTATTATTGTAATCCGATTGCATGGAAAAAGCAAACTTTGACACGTAACATTTTTAAAAAATGTTACGTGTCAAAGTGAAAAGTGTTACGTGTCAATTTAAAAAACTGGTGCGCAAAATTAAAAAACTGGTGTGTCTAATTGAACGACTGCTCGGTTCTTTCGATAATCTCATCTTGCAGCGCCTTGCTCAGATTACGGAAATGATCGCTGTATCCGGCCACGCGCACGATCAGGTCTTTGTAGTCTTCCGGGTGTTTCTGGGCCTGGATCAGGGTTTCTTTATCTATGACGTTGAACTGAATGTGGTGTCCGTCCATGTTGAAGTAGGTACGCACCAGATTCGCCATCTGATTCAGCCCTTCCTCGCCCGCGACTACGCTTGGGGTGAACTTCTGGTTCAGCAGCGTTCCGCCTGTCTGGAGATGATCCATCTTGGCACAGGATTTTACGACTGCCGTCGGCCCGTTGGTATCTGCGCCTTTTTCCGGGGAGATTCCCTCGGATACCGGCTTGTGGGCCAGACGTCCGTTGGGGCTTGCCATCATTACATCGCCGAAATATACATGGCAGGTGGTAGGCAGCATATTAATACGGTAGGTCCCGCCCAGCATGTTCGGCCGCCCTGTCACCTGGCTCCTGTAATACTCGAATACATCCCTCATGATGCTGTCTGCATACTCGTCATCATTTCCATACTTAGGGGTCTTGTTGCTTACAAGGTTCAGGATTCTGTCGTGCCCTTCGAAATTATCATCCAGAGCCTGCATCAGTTCTTTCATTGAGAAGTTCTTCTTTTCATATACATTATACTTCACTGATGCCAGGCAGTCCGTGATGGTTCCGATTCCTACGCCTTGCAGATACTTGGTATTGTATCTCGCGCCGCCTCCATTGTAATCTTTTCCTTTAGAAATGCAGTCATTGGTGATAATGGAGAGGAACGGTACCGGCATCTCTTCCGCATAAATCTTCTCAATCACGTTGCTTCCTTGGACTTTAATGTCAATGAAGTACTTCATCTGCTTCTTAAACGCATCGTACAGTTCTTCATAAGTTTCAAACTCCGTTGCATAGCCTAGTTTCAGTCCCAACTGCTGGCCTGTCATCTTGTCGCAGCCGTTATTCAAGGTCAGTTCAAATATCTTCGGAATGTTAAAATATCCGGTCAGGATATAGGCTTCATTGCCAAACGCCCCGGTCTCCACGCATCCGCTGGTTCCGCCCCGCCTTGCGTCTTCCAGGGATTTCCCGGCATTTAGAAGTTCCTGCACGATAGCCTCGGTATTGTAGAAAGCAGGCTGTCCCCAGCCCTTGCGGGAAATCTCGCAGGCGCGCTTTAAGAACTTCTGCGGTGTCTTTCTGCTGATCTGCACATTGGAACTTGGCTGGAGCAGTTTCATTTCATCCATGCAGTCCAGTATCAGATAACTTACATTGTTGACGCCATTCTCTCCGTTCGGCGCGATCCCTCCTGTATTCAAATTGGCGAAATCCGTATAGGTACTGCTTTCCTTCAAAGTAATTCCAACCTTCGGGGGCGCCGGCTGGTTATTGAATTTTACCCACAGGCATTCCAGTAACTCCAGAGCCTTCTCATCATCCAGAATTCCCGCTTCTATATCCCGCTCATAAAATGGATTCAGGTGCTGGTCTAAGCGTCCCGGGCTGTATGCATCCCAAGGATTCAGCTCACTCGTCACGCCCAGATGCACGAACCAGTACATCTGGATTGCCTGCCAGTAGGTCTGGGGCTTATGCGCTGGCACGACATCGCAGTTGGCAGCGATTTGAAGCAACTCTTCCCGGCGCTTTGGATCGCTCTCTTTTTCTGCCAGTTCCCTGGCGTATGCAGCGTAGCGTTCCCCAAGAATCATGATGGCATCGCAGGCAATCTTCATGCCTTCCAGCTCGTTCTTCTTATCCAGGGCTTCCGGATCATGAAAGTAATCCAGCCGGTCAATCGCCTCCTGGATGTCCTGTCTGTAGTCCAGAAAACCTTTTTCATATATTTTCACAGAGCCCACCGTATGCCCTGGTCCCCTCTGCTCCATAAATTCAGTAAAAAGCCCAGCCTCATAGGCCTTCTTCCACTCCGGCGTCATCTGCCTGAGTATCTTATTCCGGATGCATCTCTTATCCCAGTATGGGATCATTATCCTCTCCTGGAGTTCAAAATCCTCTTCCTTTACTTTGAAACTGATAAGTTCCCGGTCGTTCATTACCTGCATATCTTCCATGGTATGGCAGCACAATTCCGGAAACGTCGGGGATGCCTGCGGAGAGTCTCCTTTTTCTCCTACGATCAATTCTCCCTCGCCAATGTACAGAGTCTTGGTCGAAAAGTAATCCTTCAGTACCTGGGCGCGAAGTTCCGGTATGGAGAGTGCTCCTTCATATTTCTCATAGGTATCTGTCATGCTCTTCGCCCGCTCCATATCAATGTGCGCCGGCGTCTCCAGGCTTAGTTTCCTCAGTTTTCTGATCCGTTCATTCATTCCTCTTTCTTCCATACTGCTAGCCTCCTATTTTGATATTGTGGAATCCTGCTTCCTTAAATAAATCTACAAAATGTTCCATTTCTTCTTTTTCCGGTGCATGAAGTTCTGTTCCTTCGTATGTCCTGCCTATCTTCTCATACTTCCCTGAACCGGTGTTATGATAAGGTAGAAGATTAATATTTGCCACCCGGATATTCTTCTCTTGAAGATACTTGATCATCGCTTTCATATCCTCATCCGTACCATTAACCTCCTTGATGGTGGGAATCCGGATATAGATTCTTGCGCCCGCCGCGCTTAATCTTTCCAGATTGGACAGGATCGTCTCATTCCCTGCACCCATATACTTTTTATGTATCTGACTATCCATCGTTTTAATATCATACAGGAAGGTGTCCACATATGGCAGAATCCGGGCAAAGTTCTCATATGGCGCCTGTCCGCAAGTATCAATCGTTACAGTGATTCCATGCCGGTAAAGTTTTTTCGCTAGTTCTTCTACGTAGTCCATATCCGCTGTCATTACCTCGCCACCGGATAATGTGACGCCACCGCCGGACTCTTCATAGAACATCTCATCTTTCTTTAACTCCTTCACCAATTCATCTACGGAGTATTCTCTTCCTACAATCTCTCTTAGATTCTGATTACAAAAATCCACGCACGTGCCGCATCCGTCACAGAGCCGCATATCCGTGAACACTTTCCCCTCTTCTCCGCGAATCGCCCGGTTCGGACAGGCTGGTTCGCAGTTTCTGCATCCTGTACATCTTTCTGCGTCATACAGCATCTGCTTCTTATAACTCTGGGTTTCCGGATTATGGCACCATACGCACCTTAATTGGCAGCCCTTGAAAAAAACGGTTGTTCTGATGCCATCTCCGTCATGGATAGAGTATTTCTGTATACTCGTAATCAGGCTCATTTTTCCACCTCTCTTTTTTTGTATCCCGTTTTAGACTATAGTTTGTACTTTAGTCTAAAATACCAAAAGCAAAACCGGTTGTCAAGTATTTAACAGCCGGTTCCTGCCCTTCCATCGTCATTTCTACATATTCACTAAAATTTCATATACATTTCCGGCAAATCGAACAAAGAAATCTGATTGTCCCTGTCGGACTTCACGTCTCGATCCGTAATCGTCTCATCGCCTTTCAACTGTCCAATCAGCAGCGGCGAAAGTGGATTATGCTGCTGCATCCTCCGCCGGGCGCCTTCCAGGCCGCTTGTCGCATAGCAATATTTGCAGCCGTTGATGCAGGTGTCATACATCCCAATATCTATGCTCTCAATACAGCCGCATTCCCGCCGCTGTCCCGCATCTTTCTTAAGATCCAGCTTATAGCCGATCAGATTGTGGATCTTTTCTTTGTCAATACAGGCTCCATGCTCAATTCCCAATCTGCTCAAGTCCATCTTTTCCGCACAGGTATAGAGCGGCAGGCCATTTTTTTTGCCAATCCGCGCCAGTCCTTCCGCCAGTCCCACTATATCCTCCGGCTCCATCTCCAGATACGGGCTGTCCTTATAGGAATCGATAAAACTTATGATGCATCTGGTCGTCGCCTTGTGAAGCCACTCGCACATCATTTCAAACCGCTCCAGATGATAAGATATGGAATACTTCTCCGTCAGCAGAAGAGGGTCAAACCTCCAGTCCACCCGCTCTTTTCCCAAGCGCTCGCTAAGCAGCAGGAAGGTGGCCATAGACTCTTCAGTACGGGGAACGTTTTCCTCAATATCCTGTTCATAATCCGTAATCGTCATCTGGAAATAATAGGGATATCCCATTTTGTCAATCGTACTCAGATAGGGAATCAGAGGTTCTGGATTCTTCGTCCAAAAGGCAATACAATCTATCGTATCCGGCGACAGCTGGATACGGCTTATCTTCTTGCGGTTATATGGATTTGGGACCAGCACCTCTCCGGCCTTTAGCCGGTTAATGAACCACTCCGGATATAAAGCCGGGATATCCGTCCTTCTGCTTGCACTGATTATCATCTTCACACTCCTGTTTCACTTCTGTCTATCTTATAACGAAAACTATCTGCCTCTCAGCCAAAATTCTTAGCAATCAGCCTGCAATATTCCAAGAATGCCGGTACCTCTTTAAAGGAGTCTGCCAGCACATCCCGTATACCCTTATAATACCATCCAATGGTCTCCTTGTCCTTCATTCGAAAACGGTTCCATAGATTTTCCCCTTCTGCGGGATAGTCCCTGTCAATGTCCCTCATATTAGACAGCTTGTCCGCCAATCCAATCATCTGCACTTCCCTGGAGGCTGTGCGTAGATGCTCAATGGTAGCACGCTTTCGCTCCATCCAGGTCTTGGACTTATCTTCACTCTCCTGGGCGACCATAAAGGCCACCCGCTCAGAGAATTCCTGGGCCAGAATTCTATGGGTAATGCCTTCGCAGTCTTCGATCGTGTCATGCAGCACAGCGGCGCTGATCACTTCCTCATCGTCGGTCATTGTCGCCACGATATCCCCAACTTCTACCGGGTGCACAATGTATGGCCTCTTGGTTCCCTTCCTGAATTGTCCTTCGTGTGCCTTGGTTGCAAATTCAATTGCTTTGTCAATCATAATGTACCTCTCTTATCATTATTGATCCAACGTGGTTTCGATTTCCTCTATACCTTCACGAAGTCTTGCCTTTTCTTTTTTATGAAACAGATCAAAGATACAAGGGACAACTACTAAGGTTAATATGGTTCCATATATCAATCCGCCAATGGTAACAACCGCCATAGGCTGCACCATATCCGAGCCCATTCCGAAGCCGATTGCCATGGTTGACAATCCAAGAATTGTTGTAAGAGCCGTCATGATGATCGGTCTGAGCCTGGTCTTGCCTGCCTCTACCAAGGCCTTTTCTTTTTCCATACCGGCCGCAATCAACTGGTTGGTATAGTCAATGAATACAATACCGTTATTGACTATAATGCCTGACAGCATTACAAACCCAATCATCGCGATTACGCTGACTGCCATTCCCGACATGCATAAGGCAAGAAGGCCTCCTGTGAATGCCAGCGGCACGGTAAACATAACGATGAACGGAGAACGCAGAGACTGGAACTGCGCCACCATGATGAGATACATAAATACGATAGCCAGCGCCAGCATCTTAAAGAGTTCTATCATCGCCTCGTTGATAGTCTCATCTTCTCCAGTCATCTTTATCTCGTATCCTTCCGGGGCGTCGTAGGATTTCAGCGCCTTCTTCACCCGGCTGCTGACCAGGCCGATATTATCCCCATCCTTAATCTCTGCCGTAACCGACATGAATCGGCTCTGATCTTTCCGGCTGATTGCTCTAAGGCCACAGGCGTCTTCGAATGTGGCAATGTCGGCCAGTTTCACATCTTCTGATGTTCCATCCTGCTTCTCGGCAGTGATGGTCAGATTGCGGATGTCCTCCCTGCTAAGGCTCTCGTTGGCATCATCCAGTACATAGACATCATAATCATTGGTATCGGTTGCCAACGTGGTGGCCGTCTGGGCTTCTGCAAGTTTTCCATACAGCTGCTGGTATACTTGAGCCACCGTAAGGCCATGCTGCGTTGCCTTTGTCTTATCCACTACGACCCGCAGTTCCTCGTTATTGTCTTCTGTTCCATCCAGTACATTCTGAGTTCCTTTTGTCTTCTCTACGATTCCCTTGACATCATTTGCTACTTTCTGTAGTTTATCCAGGTCTTTCCCCTTTATCTGGATGTTAATCCCCGAGCTGCCAAGAGCGCTCATATCCATATTGGACATATTTACGGTAAGTTCGCCGTCAATATCCTTTGTTACGCTTTCGATCTTTTTCTTAAGCTGTCCATTGTCCAGGGACGGATGATCCTTTGTGATCGCGTAGAATTCAATTACATTCGATTCCATCTGCGTCCCCATCATATCAGATGCAGATACCAGGCCGCCGATATCCTTGATATCCTCAATCTTTCCAATCCGGTCCATTACCTGATCCGCCACCTTGGCTGTATCGTCAAGGCTGCTTCCCTCTTCTGTCTTAAGCGTCATAGCGATCTGGTTGCTCTCCATCTGAGGCATGAATTCTGTTCCCCTTGACAGGGCCAATGCAATGCTTGCTATGAACAGCGCCAGAGCCCCCAGCAGTACCAGAAACTTCTTATGCAGCGCCTTTTCAAGCAGTTTGCCATATCCCTGCCTGATCTTGGCGAATATTTTTGACTCCTTATCTTCCGTCTTCTTCAGCAATCCCGCGGACATCATAGGAACCAGGGTCAGAGCCACAGCCAGACTGGCCAGAAGCGAGTATGCGATGGTAAGCCCCATGTCTACAAACAGCTGTCTGGTGATTCCACTGGTAAACACGATTGGCAGGAATACGCAGACCGTCGTCAGCGTAGAGGCCATGATTGCCCCGCCTACCTGTCTTGCTCCTTCTATGGCCGCTTCTTTGGCGGAAGCGCCCTCTTCATTCCTCATGCGGTATATATTCTCAATTACGACGATAGAGTTATCCACCAGCATCCCGACACCCAGCGCAAGCCCTGATAAGGATATGATGTTCAGGGTTACCCCTGAGAAATACATGGCAACCAGCGCTGTCATGATACTGATCGGGATGGAGCACGCAATAACAAATGTAGGACGGAGGCTCTTTAAGAATACCAGCAGGATAATCACCGCCAATATGGCTCCAAAGATCAGGTTCTGCAATACGGAATGGACGATAAGGTCAATGTATACGCCCTGATCCATCAGCGTTACCGTCTTGATTTCTGCGTTATCCTTCTTTAAACGATCCAGTTTCTCGAGCACTCGCTTGCTTACATCTCCGGTAGAGTACCCGGTCTGTTTCTGAACGCTTAGCATGACTCCGGGCTTGCCGTTAATCTTCGCGTACGTCTCATCCGAATTATTCACCAGTTCCACATTCGCAATATCCGACAGTTTGACAGGATCGATGCCTTCCATGTCTATCAGCACAAGATCCTTGATGTCTTCAATGCTCTTGAACTTGTCGCCGACGCGGACCAGGTAATCAATTCCCCCCTCCGTCACATACCCCGCAGGCATGCTGAAGTTCTCCGCGGCCAGAATCGTCTTGACCATATCCGCCGACAGGATGCTGCTTACATCCGCGCTTCCTGCTGCCTGGCTTTGCGCCGACTCCATCTGCGCTTCCTGCATCTGGATTGCCGCTTCTCCTGCTGCCAGCTGGGCTGTTCCTTCCCCGATGCCTACAGCCGCCTCCAGCTGGCCGGATGCCAGCCGGCCTCTGGCCTGCGCCAGCGTCATAGCCCCGTTATTTACCTGATCCTGGATGGACTCCAACTGCCCCTTTCCTGCCGCCACCTGATCAAGTCCTTGCTGAATCGCTGCTTCCTGCTGCGCCAACTGCTGGGCGGTAGTTTCCAAGGTAGAATGACTCGTGTCGTAAGAATCAATGATTGGCTGTAGTTCGTTCTTCTGCGCCTCCAATGCTTCTCTTTGATCTGTAGTAAGATCCGGGCTCTGTAATGCTGCAATGATCTGGTCGTAACTTGCTTTTGCCGTCTCCAGCTGCGTCAGCTGAGCCTGAGCTGCTGCCTTTGCCGCCTGTACCGTGGCGAGGCTCTGCTTAAGCTGGGTTTCGGTCACGTTCAGTTCTGCCATTTTTTCCGTGATCTCCAGTTGGGCCTGCTTAATCTCCTCGCTTTTGGCAGATATCTGGGACTCCGCCTGGGCAAGTCCCTGAGATGCCTGGGAGGTACCTGCCGCCAGGGCTGCCTTTCCGCTTTCCACCTGCGCCTTGGCCTCATCCAGGGCCGATTTGGCATCATTTATCTTTTTTTCCAGTTCTGCCTTGATATCATCATTTAATTCCGTAACCTTCTGCTCGTTGACGGTAATCTCCACCGTATTCTCTATGCTTCCAGAAGCAGCCACAGAAGCCACCCCTTCTACGCTTTCTACTTCTGGAATTACCTCTTCCTTGATCACTTTGCTGGTTTCGGCCGCATTATTTCCCCCGGCACTGACCGCAGCAATCAGTACAGGCATCATATCAGGATTTAATTTCATGATAATGGGATTGGAAACTGCATCCGGCCAGAATCCTTGGATCTGATCCAGGCTTTCTCTCATCTCTATGGTGACGGAGTCCATGTTCGTCGTCTGTTCGAACTCCAATATGACCGTAGATGCATTTTCATTAGATATTGACTGAATTGTCTTGATATTGCTGACCGCAGCCATTGTCTGCTCGACTGGCTTGGTTACGACTTCTTCCACCTCTTCCGGGCTTGCGCCGGTATAGGTAGTCATTACTATCGCGTATGGAAGGTTCATGCTGGGAAGCAGATCCAGCGTCATATTGCCGAATGAGACTACTCCCAGGATAATAATCAGAACCACTCCCACCACTACTGTGTAAGGTCTTTTTACACTGAATTTTGATAACATACTCGTCCTCTTTCTCGTCTTTACTTTCTCGCCTATACTTTCTCGCCTATACTTTTATTGCCGCCCGAAATATGCATGGCGGCTCATATGTAAATCATATCACTTGGAACTTTAATTAGCAATGATTCTGGTATATAATGATAAGTAGAAAAAGGGAATTTTTATAATTATTTTAGAATCTCGGACAGGGGGCAATATAGATGAATAAAAAAACGGTTCTGGTTACAGGTGCTTCCAGGGGAATTGGAAAAAGCACTGCCTTGTATTTCGCAGCGAGAGGGTATCATGTTTTTCTGAACTGCTGTACTTCCGTTTCTGATCTGAACAAGGTAAAGCATACCATAGAGACTTCCTATCATGGCTCCTGTGATATCGTGCTTGGCAATGTGGGAAAACCGGAAGAGACGGATCAGATATTCCGGCACATCTACAGCACATGCAGTTATCTGGATGTACTGATCAACAATGCCGGCGTCTCTTATATCGGACTGCTGACAGATATGAGCAATTCGGAGTGGGAACATATCATTCAGACGAACCTGTCTTCCGTCTTCTACTGCTGCCGACACGCCATCCCTCCTATGGTAGCCAGGAAGTCCGGCAAGATCATCAATGTATCTTCCATGTGGGGAACCTCCGGCGCCTCCTGCGAAGCTGCGTATTCTGCCTCCAAGGCAGGGGTAAACGGTCTTACCAAGGCGCTCGCCAAGGAACTGGCTCCCAGCAATATCCAGGTAAATGCCGTGGCCTGCGGAGTCATTGATACGGCCATGAATCAGAGGCTTACCAGGGAGGAACGAAAAGATCTGGAGGAAGAGATTCCAATGGGAAGATTCGGTACCACCGATGAAGTGGCAAGCATCATCTGGGATATCGCCAATGCTTCTCCTTATATGACGGGGCAGGTAATCGGGGTTGACGGCGGGTATCTGTAAAATTTATATGAGTTTAAGAAAGCCGGCATCGCTTTAGATGTCGGCTTTCTCATTTATTTCATTTCCAATACGATCGGACAGTGGTCAGACCCCATTACATCCGTCAGGATCTTCGCATCCACCAGCCTCTCCTCCAGTGATTCTGATACACAGAAATAGTCGATACGCCAGCCTGCGTTCTTGGCCCTGGCGCTGAAGCGGTAAGACCACCAGGAATAGATCCCTTGGGCATCCGGATAAAAATACCGGAACGTATCAATGAACCCGGCATCTACCAGCGAGGTGAACTTAGCCCGCTCTTCATCTGTAAATCCGGCATTCTTGCGGTTTGTCTTGGGATTCTTAAGGTCAATCTCCTTGTGGGCCACATTCAGGTCCCCGCAGAAGATCACCGGCTTCGCTTCTTCTAACTTCTTCAGATATGCAAGGAAGTCATCCTCCCACTGCATACGATAGGGAAGCCTTGCCAGTTCATTCTGAGAGTTAGGCGTATATACTGTAATAAAATAATAATCTTCAAATTCCAGGGTGATCACGCGGCCTTCCTGGTCATGTTCTTCGATTCCAATTCCGTAAGATACGGATATGGGCTCCTGCTTTGTGAATATGGCGGTTCCTGAATACCCTTTCTTCTTCGCGTAGTTCCAGTACTGGTGATATCCCGGAGTCTCCAGTTCCAGCTGGCCTTCCTGCATCTTCGATTCCTGAATGCAGAAAATATCCGCATCAGCCTCCTGAAAGAACTCCATAAAGCCTTTCTGTACGCAGGCCCGGATTCCATTTACATTCCATGAAACAAACTTCATCTATCTTCCTCCAATATATATAGTATGCTCTCTATTAATAATACACTTTACGCAGGAAAAGGCCTCTTGCAGGAGCAAGGAAACCTGCAAGGCTCCTGTCTTCTGCCGCGATTACCACCGGCAGCATGGATGCATCCCTCTTCCCGGTACCGATTTCCAGCAAAGTTCCCGTCAGGATACGCACCATATGGTAGAGAAAGCCTGTCCCATAATAGGTGATCCTTACCTTCTCGCCGGTGCTGACAATCTTGATATTAATAATACGGCGGATCGGATCTTTGCACTCCTTATCATCAGTAAAACTGGTAAAATTCTTAGGTCCGATGAGATACTGTACCGCGCCCCTCATTGCCTCGATATCCAGCTTCTCCGGATAATGGTAGCAGTAGCGGCGCGAGAATACATCCGGCTTCTCCCGGCAGTCAATATAATACTCATATTTTTTCCCTTTTGCGCTCTTGCGGGCATGAAATCCGTTCTTTACAAGTTCTACTTTTACAATCCGGATATCCTCCGGAAGGTAGCGGTTCAGCGAATCCTTCAGTTCCTTTGTATCATAGAGTTTGGAAAGTTTTACGCTTGCAACCTGGCCACGGGCATGTACGCCCGCGTCCGTCCTGCCGGAGCCATCCACATGCACGCGGTATCCCACTAATTTGCCGATGCTCCACTCCAGCACGAACTGGATCGTATTGTCCGTCGTGGCCTGGCGCTGCCACCCCTGATATCTGCTCCCATCATAAGCAATGGTTAATTTGTACGTTCTCATATATCTCACCCAATCTAAAAATCGTATTCTTTATCAGCATCTTCTGTTTCACCAAAATTATGTAAGAAAAAGGAAGAAGCAAACCGACTCTTTTTTGCTTCTCCCTTTTATTCTATCACTTTATGGCCCGCTTAGCAAATACCTTCTTACATTCTACTTCAATATCTTTTTCAACTCATCCATAAAGGTATTCACGTCCTTAAACTCTCTGTATACGGATGCAAATCTTACATATGCAACCTCATCCAGCCCTTTTAACTCTTCCATGACGATCTCGCCTATTGTGCTGCTTGGAATCTCCTTTGCTTCCAGGCTGAATATCTTCGTCTCTATGCCGTCAATGGAACGCTGGATGTCTTCTGCAGATACCGGCCTCTTATAGCAGGCGCGCAGAACCCCATTCTCAATCTTCTTTCTATTATACTGCTCCCGGTTATTATCCTTCTTAATGATAATCAGTGGAATCGTCTCCACCTTCTCGTAGGTCGTAAACCTCTTGCCGCACACATCACATGATCGGCGCCTGCGTATGGAGTTGCCATCTTCCGCCGGCCTGGAATCAATAACTCTGGTATCTGGATGATTACAATATGGGCACTTCATCTCGACTTGATCCTTTCTTTTCTTAATACATATAGTATATCTGCTCGATATTCAGAAGTCAAATCTCTTTTGATTCTTTTTTCGGTCATCCCTCCTCATGGATTTCCACAAGGATTATATCCGGTCCAATCTTCCGGATGCATTTGTATGGGATAATATATTCCGCCCCATCGCTGAAGAAGCCGCATAGTTTTCCGCCCTTGGGAATGACCAGGGCCTCGATGCATCCTTTGCACTCATCGATGATCAGGTCTACAACATATCCAAGTTTCTTACAGTCGCACGCATTAATCACTTCTTTATTCTCAAGTTCGCACAGGCGCATGCCGGCACCTCCTTTTATCCATATGGGACCAATATAAAAATCCGCATATACTACTTACTACATAGTATATGCGGAACCTCTGCCTCTTGCCTTATGCGGACATTACTTTTTCGCTTTCAAACGCCTTTACAATGACGCCAAGAAGGATTGCGCCTACCGCCAGCGTTTCAGCCAGCGTTACTCCATACTGGAACATGGTGACCTCCTGGCTTAAGATTCCCTGAAGCACCAGCGCATTATTGTAAAATGGGATGAAATAGGTCGTCTGGCTGGGTTCTCCTGACGTAAACATGGTGAACAGCCCTACGATCAAAACCAGCATATACGCTGGCATCACGTACGTGCTTGCCTCCTTGGTAGACTTGGCAAACACGGAAATCAGCGCAATAATGCTGGAATACAGGAAGGAAAGCGCTACCAGCATCGCACCGAGCATGATTCCCTGCTGCGGGCTTAAGCTGATGCTCAACTTATCAAGGCCTCCCATATAACCCATCATGATCGGAGCGCATATCACCATGGCGATCACATAGATCAATGAGGAAATGCCGGATACCGTCATCAGGGAGAATACCTTGCCAAGTACGATGGAACTTCTCTTGATCGGAGATACCAGAAGGCTGGCCATAGTCCCCCTCTCCTTTTCTCCCGCGATCATATCCGTTCCGATTCCCATTGCCCCCGCAAAGAGAAGAATCGTAATAAAATATGGGAGCATCGTTCCGATTGCCTTGCCGCTGGCCTTCTTCTCATCCTGGATGTACATTTCATCATTGTCTGAATTTATCTGGAATACGGTCAGCTGCTCCATATCGCTCACCCTCTGGGACAGCAGGAACTGCCGGTAGGCCTCCAGCGCCGCGTCCATATTGTCTGCTGCTGCCCTGGAATAATCTTCGGACGGATTCTGGTATGTCTTGACCTGAGGAATCTTGCTGCCCTCCCGATAGTCTTCTACCTCCTGCCGGAAGTTATCCGGGAATTCCACGATCAGATCCGCTTCCCCTTCCAGAATCTCTTTCTTAGCCTGCTTCATTTCCTTCGCGCTGTCAATGTCCTTTAACTTGAACTTCGCCCCCGAGGCATCCAGGATATCATTCAGCGTCTCCGGCTTATTCATTATGTAGACCTGCGCTACATGGGATTCGATATCATCCTCCATATTGGATGCCAGCCCATTTACAATAGACAGGATGACCACCATAATCAGCACCGGAAGTAGAAATACGGAGAATACCATCTTCTTGTCTTTGAATATCCTGGCCATCTCCTTGTTAAATATCTGCTTGATTCCGCTCATCTTACTCATCCCCCTTCTTTGACTTGTAGAACTCGAAGAACGCGTCCTCCAAGTCTGCCGCATTGGTCTGTTCCAGAAGCTGCTCCAGCGTTCCTTCCGCAACCTTATACCCGTCAATGATAATGCCAATCCTGTCGCAAAGTTTCTCTGCTTCCGACATGATATGCGTAGAGACGATCACCAGTTTGCCATCATCTCTTAATTTCTTCAAATAATCTGTCACGCTTCTTGCCGTAACGATGTCCAGGCCATTGGTAGGCTCGTCAAATATTACGATATCCGGGTCATGAACCAGGCTGACCGCAATGGCTGCCTTCTGCTTCATGCCTGTAGACAGTTCCTTAATCTTCTTATGGGCGAAATCCTGAATTCCAAAATAGGAAAACAGTTCTTCCTTACGCTTTTCCAGCCTGTCTTTCGGTATATTGTGCAGCCTTCCGAAGAATCCGAACATGTAGTCTACATCAAACTGCTCATCCAGCTTGATATCACTGGTCAAGAATCCGATACTTTCGCGCACAGACTCCGGTTCCTTCTGAACCTCGTGGCTATTCACATAGATCTCTCCCTTGGTAGGCTTTATCAATGTGGCAATACACCTGAGAGTCGTAGTCTTTCCCGCGCCGTTGGGACCCAAAAGCCCATAGATCTCCCCTTCTTCTGCCTTCAGGCTCAGATCATCCACCGCTGTCTTCAGCGGATTCTTTGTCTTGGATTCAGCCATCTGCTTTTTATTCAGCTTATACACCTTGGTTAAATGCTTAATCTCAATCATTGCTCTCTCCTCACATCATCCTTGTCACATAGTTTCATTGTACTAGTAAACTAGTACAATAATATTATATTTTGTACTCTTTGTCAATAGTTCCGCACGAAAAACCGGAGATGCAGCATAGATATGCTGCATCTCCGGCAGATTTCCTATTCTTCAATATCAATTACGGATACAGGACAACTGTCCCTTGCCTCCGTTGCCGCGCTTTCATACTCAGGCGCCACATCCGCATATGCTTCAGCAACACCGTCATCATTAAACCGGAACACTTCCGGGCAGGCTGCTACGCAAGCCCCGCATGAGATACAGCCTTCATTGACTCTGGCTTTCATAGTTCATTCCTCCTTGCATTTTTCAAGTAGTATGCCCTATTTTTCCAATTCTACTCGTGTCCATTATTTTATAATGGTACCGGTTCTGCCTTTGAGCGCATCCTCCAATTTATCAAAGGATGTAATCAACGCCCTTCTTCCTTCACGCTTCTCTATAAACGCTACAGACGCGCTGAACTTTGGAAGCATATTGTACTCGCCGAAATGGCCTTCTTCCATATACTGTCTGGCCTGTTCTATGGTAATCTCGCCCAGTTCCTCTTCCTGCGGCCTTCCCATATTGATCTTGACCTTTTCAACGCTGGTCAGGATGAGCAATTCGTCCGCATCCACCTCTTCCGCAAGCTTGCCGGCCGTCAGATCCTTCTCGATGACTGCGCTGGCGCCTTTTAGATGATTGTCCTGCTTTAGTACCGGAATTCCTCCTCCTCCGCAGGCCACAACGATCTGATCTGCATCCAGAAGCGCTTTGATGGCATCAATCTCTACAATGCTGACCGGATTTGGCGCAGATACGATGCGGCGGAATCCCTTTCCTGGCTCTTCCACCACATAATTGCCTTTCTTACGCTCTTCATTGGCTTCTTCTGCATTCATATAGCGCCCCAGCACTTTCGTCGGCGTATAGAATGCCTCATCATAAGGATCTACGATCACCTGGGTAAGAATCGTGCTGACCGTCCTGTATATCCCGCGGTTCAGAAGTTCCTCCCGGATACCATTCTGCAAGTCATATCCAATGTATCCCTGGCTCATGGCAGAGCATACGGACATAGGAGCTGCCGTGTAGTCCTGATGCGCCTTGCCAAATTCATTCATAGCCGTATGGATCATTCCTACCTGGGGCGCATTGCTATGTGTGATTGCCACCTGGCAGCCATTCATGATCAGATCTGCGATTATCTTTGATGTCTTCTTTACCGCTTCCTTCTGCTCTGGCAGGGTGGTGCCAAGGGCACGGTGTCCTAGTGCAACTACAACTCTTTTCTTCATCGTCTATACCTCTGCTTTTTTGAAAAATACTATTGTGAAACATAAGAAAATTATAGTATCTTTCTATAGAAAATGCAATGTTGGATTTGAACTGCGCAGGGGCACTATGCTTTTGCTTTTCTCTGCAGCATGCAGGCTGGTTTCAATGTCGCCGGCATGGACTTAATAAGAAGATAGATGATCAGGCATGAACCGATCTTATCTACCAGGTTATTGGCAAGTTTTGGAAGGAAAGAAGCGGCAAATATGCTTGCACCGCTCTGCTTAAGCCAGACAACCGCCACATCGGAAATCGTTCCCGTAAGTCCTCCATATACGGCGATTCCAATCGGCGTTCCAATAATCGGAGCGATAATTCCAATCGCGATTCCCGCGATCACTACATTGACAAGCGTAAACCTCGCCTTGCGGAAAATAAATCCGATAACCAGGCCGATCGCGATATTTACCAGCATAAATGGCATATCCGTCATTCCATTTAAGATCGCGGTCAGGAAATTAGTAAGACCTCCAACCGCAGCGCCATACCATGGGCCGAAATATATGGCGATGAAGATCGTGCCGATGGTATCCAGGTAGACCGGGAACTTGATCATTGCCATTACAATCCCAAGGACAATATTAATGGCGATTGCAAGCCCGCACATCATAAGTTTCATTGTGTTAGAAATTTCTTTGTTCATAGTGATTCCTCATTCCTTTGTTTATTTCATTGCTACGCTGTAATCGTATCAGCTGGTCTCATAGTTTTCCAATCATTATTTATAATAGATAGGGAACTATATTATATTTTTCTATAGCCTTTCCGGTTCAAGAACTGGTACAATAGTCCTGTCGATAAATGAAAATCAGCCAGCACATTCATGTGTTATAAGGAGTATCCCATGAAACAGAAAATTGTTATAGTCAGCCATTGCTTTCTAAATGATGCCGCCAAGCTCCGCAATCAGGACGCTGCGGATATGGAGCAGGAAAGGACAAAAAAGCGGTCATTCCTGAAGGAATTATTAGAACAGGGAATTGAAGTTCTCCAGCTGCCCTGCCCGGAATTCATCCTATATGGATGCAACCGCTGGGGACACGCCGCTTCCCAGTTCGATACGCCGCATTTTCGTCAGGAGGCCAGGAATATGCTGTTGCCGATCGTCATGCAGCTGGAGGAATACGCAGCCTATCCGGACTGCTATGACATTCTGGGCGTCTACGGCATCAATGGCAGTCCCAGCTGCGGAGTAGACTATACCTACGACGGAGACTGGGGCGGCGAACTTGGAGGCAAGGATGCCCCCTGCCAGTTAGATAAGGCGTACAGGCCCGGCATTTTTATGGATGTCTTTGCAAAACTACTGGAGGAAAGGCATCTCTCCATAAAGTTCTACACGCTGGATGCCGAAAACCGCCCCATATAAAGAAGGCAGGGCCACTCGCCCTGCCTTCTGATTCATCCTCTGGCTATGCCGCCACGATATACTTGCTGATCTCTTTAAGCACCTCATCGCAGTCTTCACTGTATATTCGCAGTTTCAACCGATTGCCCAGACCTAGCGCAATAATCCCCAGCAGGGATTTGGCATCTGCCACCGAGTTGTTGCCTCGCAGAATATCCATGCTATATGGGAAGCGTTCTACTGTATTTGTAAATTCTACTACTTCATCCGGGTTTTTGAATTGAATGATTACCTGGCTCATGTGGAATACTCCTTTCTCTCATTACTTATATATGTATCCAGCCCATAGCCGTTACCATACATCGATTTCATTCTTCCCATATATCTTACCCGGAAAAAGGAAAATTTATACAATCTAATTCCTAACGTGTTTTCCTTTTTTTGATGCCATTTGCTGGCGACAAGCGAAAAAAGGCATAACTTCCAGTTATAGAAGTTATGCCTTTTGAAAGTCGGGGTAACAGGATTCGAACCTGCGGCCTCACGGCCCCCAGCCGTGCGCTCTGACCAAACTGAGCCATACCCCGCTAGAGATATTCTATCGAATCGCGTCGAATATTGCAAGTACTATTTTCTTTTTTTATGAATCCTTTTTATAATTCCCATTTCTATGGTACAATAAACATAGTTTATATCAGGTATTTCATTGTATGTGAAAGGAGTATATATTATGAAAGTAATAGTTGTAGGACCACGAGGAAAAATGGGAAAACTAATCACGCAGGCGGCGGCTGCCAGGGATGACATGGAACTGATGGCTGGCGTGGGACCAAAGGGCCGCGATTACATAGGAAAGGATCTGGGAACGGTTGCCATGATTGGCCGCGAGCTAGGCGTTCCTGTTACCGATGACTTGGAAAGCGTTATTGACGGCTGTGACGTCATTATAGATTTTTCCACAAAGGAGACTGCTATGGACGTGCTGTCTCTTGCTATCTCTCACAAGAAGGCACTTGTATGCGGCACCACCGGATTTGCCGAAGAAGAGATGCAGCGCTTTGCGGATGCCGCCAAAGATATTCCTATGCTGTACGCCGCCAACACTTCCAAATTAGTCAACATTATGAATAAATTGCTGGAACTGGTGGCCACGACTCTAAAAGATGAGATTGATATCGAGATCCTGGAAATGCATGACCAGTGGAAAAAGGATGCTCCCAGCGGCACTTCCAGGGAAATGGGCGAAATCATGGCCCACGCTTTTGGCAAGGAATTAAAAGATGTCGCCGTATACGGGCGGGAGGGCGTATCGCCCAGAGAGCCTGGCACGATTGGCTACCACTCCCTGCGGGCAGGGAATATTCCAAGCAGCCACACCGTATTCTTTGGCGGCATGGGCGAGCGCCTTGAAATTACCCACCACTCTTACAACTGGGAATGCTTTGCAAGAGGCGCTTGCGACTGCGCCGCATTCCTGGCAGATAAGGCGCCGGGCTTCTACACCATTAAGGATGTATTAAACTTATAATAAATCGTAAATTCTTCTTGCCATCTGACAAGCAAGGAAGTATAATTGTATTAATCAAATAATACAATTATACATTATCTAAAGGAGGACTATGCAATGATCTTAGTAAATACAGATTATATCTCAGGTAAAAATTTTGAAATGATCGGCCTTGTAAGAGGAACCATGATCCAATCCGTTCATTTTGGAAAAGATATTATGAACAGTTTCAAGACTCTGGTAGGCGGCGAACTTACATCCTATACAGAGATGATGAACGAGGCAAGGGCTATTGCTACCAAGCGCATGTGTGACGATGCACAGGCCATGGGTGCGGACGCGGTGGTCAACATCCGCTATGCTTCCAGCGCTGTCATGCAGGGCGCGGCAGAGGTTATGGCATACGGCACGGCAGTTAAGTTTGTGGAATAGGCATACAGCCAGGGATAAAATATAAAGGACACATAACACTTTGATTTCATGTTATGCGTCCTTATTTATTCACATCAGGTTAATATCCTTTTCGTCCATCCGCATTTTTTCCAATCGCTTGATTCGTTCATCCAGATGGTTCTCCGTCAGATAACGATATACGCTTTTGGGTACCAGATGGGCCCATTCCTGGTCGGTGGCGATGCAGCTTCTGATCCAGGAGGCGGTCACGCCTTTTTCTTCCGGCGCCTTTCTCCACAAAACCTCTACGTCCAGCCCAAGGCTTCTTAATATCTTGTATTTCTCCTCGTCCCATTCATCGCACAGTCCCATATAGTATACGGCCTCTTTGGGTGCATACTGGAGAATATACTCGGGGCAGCTGATTGGGAACGGAATCACGTCGTACTCGGATTCCGGGACCCGAAACTCCTGCATAGCTCCCCGTATCATCTCATAGCGTTCAAAATAGGTAAGCGGGTTGGCCGATTTGGCCGAACGGTTGATATCATTGACCGAATCCCTGGTATGCATGCTGTCTGGGTTCGTAATGCCAATGTATAATTTCCTGCAGCGCATCTTGGCAGCCAGGATATACTCCATATGCTTCAAGTGGAGTACCTGGAATCTTCCATGTATTACTCCGGTTTCAATCATACGTATTCTCCCTTTTTCGGGTAAAAGCCCCTCTTAGATTCATCCTTATTATTGCACTTTTAGTATACTCTGATACATCTTTTGATTGCAAGCACTATTTCTGGTTGGCAGGCTCCACTGCTACGGACTTTCCTTTGATCTTGGCATGATCCATCGCATTCAGGATATCCCTGGCGTATTCTCTTGGCACCTCTACGAAGGTATACTTATCATACATATCGATGGTTCCCACTACCTTGCCCGGCAATCCGCTCTCTCCTGCCAGCGCGCCCAGAATATCGCCCGGCTTTGCTTTATGCTTTTTTCCAATATTGATGAACAGTCGTACCATTCCTGGCTCCTCTGCTCCTGTATCCTCGAACATATCTTCACCGTCTTCTTCTTTGGTTCCTGAACACAGTTTCAAAAGCGCGGCGGCAATATCCATGCTGGTATAGTCTGAATCGTTTACTTCCGCCTGAATCATCTGGAAATACGTGGTAAGATCCTCTTCCTCGATAATCCGGTTGATGGTTTCCATCAACTTATCCATCTTAGTATTGGCAACATCGTCAAGAGACGGCACTTTCTGTGCATATATCTTAGTCTTGCAGTATCTCTGGATTTCCTTCAGCTTGTATACTTCCTTGCCGGTAACGAATGAGAAGGAACGGCCGACACGTCCTGCACGCCCTGTCCTTCCGATTCTATGAACGTAATACTCATCATCCTGCGGAAGATCATAATTGAATACTGCCTCTACTTCTTCAACGTCAATGCCCCTGGCCGCCACATCTGTAGCTACCAGAATCTCTGTCTTCCCTTTTCGGAACCCATCCATGACGCGGTCTCTCTGGGCCTGCTTCATATCTCCGTGAAGTCCGGCCGCAAAATAGCCTCTTCCCAGAAGCCCATTTACCAGCAGGTCAACCTGTTTCTTCGTATTACAAAAGATAACGGAAAGTTTCGGATTGTAAATGTCGAGAAGCCTGGAGAGCACTTCCTCTTTATTCTTCGGCTTTACTTCGTAATAGAACTGTTCAATATTTGGAACCGTCAGTTCTTTTTTGGTAACCTTGATCAATTCAGCGTTCTTCTGGAATCTCTTAGTGATATCCAGAATCGGCTTTGGCATGGTCGCAGAGAAAAGAACGGTCTGACGCTCTTCGGGCACGCCTTCCAGAATCGTCTCAATATCTTCCCTGAATCCCATGTTCAGCATCTCATCTGCCTCGTCCAGGACTACGGTATGGACATTCTCCATCTTTACCGTCTTTCTTCTCATATGGTCCATCACACGTCCGGGTGTTCCGATAATCAGCTGCGTACCGCTTTTTAATGAACGGATCTGCTTAACGATCTCCTGTCCTCCATAGATCGGAAGCACCTTGATCGCATGCATATATTTGGCCAGATTCCGGATTTCTTCCGCCACCTGGATAGCCAGTTCTCTGGTAGGGCACAGGACGATGGCCTGTAACTTCTTATTCTTGAGATCTATCTTTTCCAGCAGGGGAATTCCAAATGCCGCCGTCTTTCCTGTTCCGGTCTGAGCCTGGCCGATGATGTCTTTTCCCTCCAGCATAGCCGGAATCGCCTTCGCCTGAATCGGTGACGCCTCTTCAAATCCCATGTTCTTTACTGCTTTCATAATCTCCGGGCATAATCCCAGATCTTCAAATCTTGCTTCTTCCATTAATTACATATTCCTTTCAAGTCTCAAAAAAAATACTCTTTACCTGAACCCAAGTAAAGAGTACTCACACAGTTTCCTTTGCTATGATACCATATTTGACTTGATTATGTCTACTTCTTTTTTCGGAAAATATGGAATTCCCTGCACCCGGCTGTCTGCGCTGGCCAGAAGATACAGGCTGCCTTTCTGGATTCCCATACGTTTCGCGATAAAATTCTGCTCCAGCTGGACATGCTGGATCTTCTCATAAGACACATAGGATAGGCAGCGGCGGAAATAGCCGTTCGCCAGGACTACGCATTTCTTGCCCACGGCAAAGCCTGCGGTGGCATACCGAAGCGCCATCAAGAAGATCGTTAAGGCGATGAGCCCTGCCATTCCTGCCCCTATCCATCCTCTGTAGCGGGGCAGCAACTCTGCTAAGGTCCCCGCTACGCCTGCCACGGCCGCGCAGTAAGCCAGCAGAGGCATCATCCAGGCTGCCAGGGTCCCCTTTGGCTGTCTGGATACCGGCATTCTGACCGCATCTTCAAATTCCGGCAGAAGACTATGCAGCTTAGCATCCAGCGCTTCTTTCTTACTGTAGAGCAGCAGGAAGGACTGCTTCTCCGCTTCGTCATCTCCCATCCCGACGTTCACGATCTCCGCCATATATCTGTGTGACATCCGTCCAAGAAGCGACTGGGTCAGCTTCAATGCATTGATCTTGTCCACCGGTATGGTATAACTTACCTTTTTCAAGAATCCGTAACGTATATACAGCCGGTCTTCTATTCTCTTTACTTTGAAATCATAGTATTTGACAAATCCTTTGATAATATCCCACAATGCTGACATAAATACGGTGGCCATCACCAGAATGCTCGCCAGGATTCCCATAATGCTTTTTCCGGCGAATCCCTGGCCCAGCGTATCCGATACTACTTCCGCCATGCCGACGGCACATCCCAGAAGAATCAGCAGAGAGAACAGGTTGATGGAAAATAGTCCATGGACGACCATATCTCCAAGGGACGCCTCCACATCATACTGCGGCTGCCCTGCATCCGCCTTCTTTTCCTTTATGCTTTCCTCCCCGGATGCTTCCATCAGATCCATAAGATATTGACGAAGCGACTGTGCATCCTCTTTCTTAAGGACAATCGTAACATCCGTCTTGTTGGCCGTTGTCATGCTGTTTGTATCCAGTTTTATCTTGCTGGTCCCCGCCAGCATCTCGAATAGGTTCCGTTCCATATTCACATTGGATATATTCTTGATCCCTATGGTATCTTTCTTCCGGTTAAGCGTATTTCTCTCAATCACGATGGTATTGTCATAGATGGAAATATAAGTCTTCGACCAGACGATGAACTGCCAGGCCGCCCCAATCGCCAGCAGCAGGAGGATCGCGCCGCAAGCAAGCAAGATAACTTTCGCGTCTTTTGCATCCATTCCCGAACTATTGGCCAGAGCCTTTACATTCTGCGCCAGGCCGCTGATCGCGGCAACAATGACTAATAGCAGCACCCGTCCCAGGCGTTCTGCCACAATAGAAATATGATTTCGGAATCTTATGTTATTCTCCATCTTCTTCCCCATCCTCTTCCCTCTGGCTGACAACGATCTCGTTGATTCTGCCTCTTAAGTTCTCTGCTATCTGTTCTGCCTTCTCTTCCTCCAGAAACCGGATCGTGACATCGCCGCCTGCGGTGGTCACCACCACCTTTGCCACTTTGAACATCTGGTCTATCGGCCCTTTCAAAGTCTGCAGCTTGTGGAGCCTTTCTATCGGAACTATATTACGCTTTACAAACAAGTATCCTTCCTTGATATCAATGCACTCTTCATTAATACTGTACCGGTATCTGTGATACCGGAAATAGGGGCTCGCCAGCGCGTCGAATAAGATCAGGATCATAAGCGCCAGGGACACTGCCTTCAGCATATCCATATCCTTTGGAAATATCCACAGCCAATTGACCGCCCCGATCACCGCAAGCGCGATCACGCTCGCAAGCGCTGTTGCCACGTACATGCATCCCAGTGCCCGTTTTGATAACTTTTCATACTTCATACGAATACTCCTTCTGTCTGGTATATTGTGGATGGTAATATTGTAATGTATCTGTCCGTATTAATCCAGAAAAATTTTTGTTATAATGTTCTTATTACAAGTTCAAAGGCAACTGCTCGATCAAGACCTGGCTGTGCCAGATCGGCAAGAATACCTACCTGTCACATCTGTGAGCGGGCTGTGCGTTCCATCAAGACCCTGAAACGCAAACTTACCTCCGGGCATCTCATTATCCTTAGCCTGGTCCTGCTGCTGTTTGCAGCGGACTATGTATGGTCCCAATGCCTGGCTCCCTGGATCTATTCCGTTCCTGCCGATGATGTCCAGGTTACAGAACTTTATGAACTTAAGAATGGGGATCAGGATGAAATCAGTTTTATCTTTCCGAAGGAAGAGAAAAGTCCTTCTTATGCCGCCCAGTATACCCACTCCTGCGCCTCCATCTATTATAGAGGCAAATCTGACGATGACCAGCTTATGATCTGGGAAGAAGGACAGAAGGTCGGACCTGCTCCCAGAGAGATTGAACAGAAAGTCAAAGAAGAGTACAAGAATTCACAGGAACTCGATTGGGGAACATTCACTTACCCTATGACACTAGAGCCATAAAATAGCAAGATATCATTTTATTCTTGCAGCGCTTCCTTCTTATGCTATACTTAGGATAAAATCAATCATACGTAGAAAGAAGGATGTTCCATGCTCACAGAGACAAATACCACTATATTGCAAGAATCCCTCCCTTTCTGGGATCAACTTAACGACAACCAGAAGGAACTGCTTAAGTCCGGCTCTTCCCTCATGAAATACGCTAAAAACAGCAACGTGCACAGTGACAATTCGCAGTGTGTGGGCATGCTGCTGGTCAAATCCGGTTCTCTTCGGGTATATATGCTTTCAGAGGAAGGGCGGGAGATTACCCTGTATCGTATCTACAGCGGTGAAGTATGCGTCCTATCCGCTTCCTGCGTCTTAAAGTCCATCACGTTTGATGTATACATCGATGCCGTTGAGGCAAGCGAAGTCATACAGGTTAGTTCCGCCTCCATCTCATCCGTCATGAATCAGAATATTTATGCCGAATGCTTTGCATATAAGATGGCAACCGAGCGGTTCTCCAATGTAATGTGGGCCATGCAGCAGATTCTCTTTATGAGTTTTGACAGGCGCCTGGCCATCTTCCTGCTGGATGAGGCCGCGGCTTTACATTCCCAGGAGATCAAGATGACTCATGAGCAGATAGCCCGGCTGATGGGAAGCGCCCGGGAGGTTGTCACCAGAATGCTCAAATACTTCTCAAGCGAAGGTTATGTAGAACTTTCCAGAGGAACCGTAAAAATCCTTGATAAAAATAAATTAAAAAATCTGGCCTAAACCCTTGACCTTAACGCCGCGTAAACAGTTACACTGGTTTTGTCAGGAACTGACCAAAGGAGGAAGTCTTATGGAACATGGCTATACGGTTACCCAGCTAGCTGACATTGCCGGCATCAGCCCCCGCACCCTGCGCTACTATGACCAGATCGGGCTCCTTGTACCCAGACGCGCCCCGGACTCGGGCTACCGCATATATGGCAAGGAAGAGGTTGACGTACTTTGGCAGATACTGTTCTTCAGGCGTATGGGACTGGAACTTTCCACGATTGAAGGATTTATCAAGGATCCTGCCTTCAACCAGCTGGAAGCGCTACGGGCGCATCTTGACCATTTATACAAGGAGGAGCAGAATCTAAGGCTTCTGATTGAAACTGTGAAAAAGACGATTCAAATAGAAGAAGGGAAGATACGCATGACAGACCAGGAAAAATTTGCTGCGCTGAAAAAGGAATTAATCGAAGAAAACGAAGAGAAATATGGAAAGGAAATCCGCGAAAAATACGGTGACAGCACGATTGAGAACAGCAATCAAAACATGCTAAATCTAACATCAAAGGAGTATTATGCCATGAAAGAATTAGAAGGAAAGATCCTCGCGGCGCTGAAAGACGCCGTAACTTCCGGCGCGTCTGCGTCAGATGCCGTCGGCAGGGATATTGCCATGATGCACAAAGAGTGGCTGTCTTACACATGGCCATCCTATGACCCCAAGGCTCATCTGGGGCTGGCGGAAATGTACGTGGCAGATGAGCGGTTTCAATCCTATTATGACAAAGAACTCTCGGGATGCGCCAAGTTTCTTCGGGACGCCATCTGCGCCCACATAGCATGATGGTATAGACTCCAGGCGTAATACAACGACAGACAGGCAGCGGTATAGGTTCCCATAGAAGAACTTCCTGCCGCTGCCTGTATTATGTCCATTTTAAACAATCTGCCAATCTTATATCCGAATTCTTTATTTTAACATCTCTAATATCTCTGCTTTGGACTTTGCCCCAACTTCTCTTTTCACCGGCTTGCCGTCTCTGAATACCATAAGAGTCGGTATCGACATTACCCTGTACTCTTTGGCCAGTTCCGGCTGCTCGTCCACATTCACCTTGCAGATCTTCGCGTCTTTGACCTCTCCTGCCAATTCTTCTATGATTGGTAGTACCATCTGGCATGGTCCGCACCAGGTAGCCCAGAAATCAACCAGCACCGGCTCCTTCGCCTGTAATACTTCCTCGTTAAATGTTTCCTTTGTCAAATGAGTTGCTGCCATATCTATCATCCTTTCTTTCATTGTACTCTGTCGAGTATTTGTTTGCTTTGATGATTCTATTATACCCTATTTAAAAAGAAAATCTGTGATTCAGTCACATTTTGTCAATTTTATTTACAATCCACTAATACAGAAAAAATGTTATATTAGTTGTAACGAATCAAGCAGTCATGCGTCTAATGGACAAGCGAGGGGAGGTGACGGAATGAAACTGGAATTTGATGAAATATATAAGCGCTTTTTCAAGGATGTGTATCTGTTCGTGCTTTCTATGAGCAAGGATCCGCATACCGCGGAAGAGATTACCCAGGATACTTTCTTCAAGGCGCTTAAGGAAATCAAGCATTTCCAGGGAAACTGTTCCGTCAAGTCCTGGCTGTGCCAGATTGCCAAGAATCTATACATCTCCTACACGCGCAAGAAAAAGGCGGTCCATACGGACAGTCTTGAACAGTTTCCCGATGACTCGGATATTGAAAGCATGTGCATCCGCAAAGACGAAGCCCTATCGATTTATAAGATTCTGCACTGCCTGGAGGAACCTTATAAAGAGGTATTCATCCTTCGCGTTCTGGGAGACTTAAGTTTCCGGGAGATCGGTGAAATCTTCGGCAAGCAAGAGACCTGGGCCAGAGTCACTTATCACCGTGCCAGGCTGAAAATCAAGGAGGTAATGATATGAATAAGACAGACTGCGATATAATTAAAGATCTGCTGCCGCTTTATGAAGATAATATCTGCAGCGAGAAAAGCAAAGACCTGATTGAAGAGCATCTTATAGAATGCGAAGACTGCCGGGAGTATCTGGATTCCCTCCACGAAGAACTGCCGCCTATTGAGCCTTCTTCTGAGGACGCGGTCATAGACGAGACTCGATTCATCAAGCGGATCCAGCGCAAGATCGCGCGCCAGAAATTGCTGGCCTGTGGAATCCTTCTGCTGACAGTTCTGGCATTCTGCACTATCTGGGATAATACTCTAATCGGCGAAGGCATCCAAAAACTGCCTTTATTTGACAAGCGTATTGCTGTCGATTACATCGAGCCAACCCAGTTATACCGGCTGAAAGACGGGCGCATCTTCTGTACGCTTAAGAGCGAGAAGCCTTTTAGCATCTCATCCTACTGGATAGATGTATCACCCAAATATTATGACCAGCCTTGTGATGACGGCAAGACGATCCTTTCACTGGAACGATCCAGATGGGAGGAATTCTGGTCCAGCAGCGCCTCTTTCACGGAGATGTCTTATGTACTGCCGCTTAAGGAAGAAGTGGACTCTGCCGCCTCCATAGATGAAGAGAACCAAACCGTAATCCATTACAGCACTTCCATCTATTATGAAGGCAAAAAAGGCGAGCGGAAACTTATCTGGAAAGAAGGCCAGAAGATCAAGGATGCCCCTCTGTCTGTTGAAAAGAGAGTCGCTGCTGAAGAAAGCGGAAAGCCAAATGAAGACTATGGCCCGGAAGAAAATGTGCTCATCTTTGATTTTAGAGAATAGTAAACTCCAGCCACCAGACCAGCGAACTGTTATCCCGCATCTGTATACACAGAATTTTAATATTAGTTCATAAAATATTTCTTAAAATTCGCCTCCATTTTATGCTATACTTAGACAATAGCAACCCCGAGTATCCGTATTAAGGAGGTGCAATATGAGATGGGAAGAAATACTGGCAGGCAATGTCACTACTTTGGATGAATTATCAGCATCGATCCCACAGATCAATGAATATGGAGATATTGCGTCAAAAGTGCTGAACAAATATCCTATGTCCATTCCACGTTACTATCTGTCCCTTGTCAATCCAGATGATGCCAATGACCCTATCCGGAAGATGTGCATTCCCTCCTTCCTGGAAATGGATCTTGCCGGCACATTCGACACCAGCGGCGAAAGTTCCAATACAAAACTGCAGGGACTCCAGCATAAGTATCCGCAAACGGTACTGATGCTTTCCACGAACCGCTGCGCCATGTACTGCAGATACTGCTTTCGCAAGCGTATGGTAGGAAGCGGCACGCAAGAGGTCGTGGCAGATATCAAGGAGGCCATATCCTATATCCTGAAACATGAGGAAATTACCAATGTTCTCATCTCAGGGGGCGATTCTTTCCTACTGGATACGGACATCATCCGGGAATACCTGGATTCTCTATCTGCTATTGGCCATCTTGATTATATCCGCTTTGGAACCAAGACCCCTGTCGTCTTCCCACAGCGTATACTGGAAGATAGCAGATTGCAGGACATTCTTCGGGAATATGGACACAAGAAGCAGATCTATATCGTGACACAGTTCAATCACCCCAGAGAATTAACAGAAGATTCTATAAGTGCCGTAAGATGCCTGCAAGGCCTCGGCCTGATCGTCAAAAACCAGACGGTTCTTTTAAAAGGAGTCAATGACTGTCCTGAAACACTTGCCCGGCTTTTCCGGCGCTTCACAGAACTTGGAATCATTCCTTACTACATCTTCCAGTGCAGGCCGGTGACCGGTGTGATGAACCAATTTCAGGTTCCCTTACAGGCTGGCTATGATATCATAGAGCAGGCGAAGGCCATGCAGAATGGCAATGGGAAATGTTTCCGCTTCGTTCTGTCTAATCCGGACGGCAAGATTGAGATTCTTGGACGAACCGCTGACGGACAGATGGTGTTCAAATATCATCAGGCCAAGGATCCTGATAATCTGGGACGGGTGTTTCAAAGAGAGGTTGGGCCGGATATCTGCTGGATCGAGTAGAAATGTCAAAAGGCCGCCATCTACATAAAAAACGTGCCGGAAGCATGTGCGATACACATGCTTCCGGCACGTTTCCTACTCTGGAAAATACTCTTTCAGATACTCTCCTACCATTCTGAATTCATCTTCATATATGCAATTCGGAAGAGTTCCTTCCCGAACCTTTTGCATGCTTTCTTCGTAATCCATCCAGATGACTTCTTCTACTTCTGACTCCTGCAGAGTCAGTTCCTCTATATCTACGGGCTCTATATACACATAGACCGAACTAAGTTCGTTATCCCGGAACATCCTGCCGTAGAATACATCTTCAAAGGCTCCATGATGCACGCCTACATAATGCAGTTCTTCTTCTGACGCCGTAATGCCAAGTTCCTCTTTCATCTCCCTGATTGCTGATTCTATCACCGTATCTCCCGAAGTCACATGGCCTGCGGACGAGATGTCATAGCATCCCGGATTGGAATCCTTGCAAGCGCTTCTTTTTTGAAGCAGTACGTCATACCCGCTCTTTAGGTTCTTTCTTACCACCCAGATGTGCGCAGTGGCATGAAGGCTTCCTTCCCGGTGGGCAACGCCCCTCTCTCTTACGATTCCAGTCTTAGAGCCGTCCGGATTAAGTATATCGAACAATTCCATAGGCTTTCCGTTCAACGCGGCAGATACCAGCTTTTCTTGTCCGTCATAAACCAGTTTTAAAGAAAAGAAATCCTCTTCTTCATCCATCAGCCGGAAGAAGATCTTGTCCCCTTCCCAGATATTTAAGTTCCATACATCTTCAATGTCCACCCATTCCAATTCCCCCTCATCACATGGAATCGGCTCGCCTATAAAGCCGTCCGCGGTAAACAGGGACATGTATTCGGTAACCCCATTGCCGGATACGAAAGTTACAAGCCCTCTGTAACGGTAGGACGTAAGCGTGTACCCGGTCTCTTCCCATACTTCTCTTAGCAGGCACTCTTCCGGGCTTTCATCCTGTTCGAAGTGACCCCCTACGCCAATCCATTTATCTTTATTTACATCGTTTTTCTTTACGGTACGGTGCAGCATCAGATAACGCCCGTCCTGCTCGATGTAACATAGCGTGCTTAGTTTCATCTGTTTCCTCCTTAATTTCCAAGAGAAGAATACCCGGTTCCAAAACCATCTATGCTTCACTGGAACGATCTCCAGCAACTGGTCTGCCATAGAACGCGAGAGCAATTCATTCTCCTTCAGGGAAACTGCCAGGGTTCTGGCATTTTCTTTCAGAACCCTGTCCCCATACTCATAGACGAATACAATTTCCTCTTAGCCTATATATTAACATCAAACTATTAAAAAATCACTATTTTTGCACTTTTTCCTCATGAATCGCGCGTCTTTTATCATGCTGAAAACAACTTTTTAAATTGGCAGGCTATCTCTTACGCAGAGCGCCCCATATCCCACCTGAGGATTGGGATACTGGGTGAATCCCGGCAGAGGCCTTGCGCCGCGCCTTAAATAGGCCTTTACTTTCTCCCCATACAGGTAATTATCGTTGCCCCTTACAATTCCCCACTCCATCAGAAGCGCCGCGCCTCCCGTCACAAATGGCGTCGCAAAGGAGGTCCCGGTAAACTGTCCGTAGCCTCCTCCGACCATGACAGAGGTGACGCTTACTCCCGGCGCAACGATATCCGGCTTCACCAGCTGCTGTTCCCGGGTATATCCCCTTCCGGAAAAATCAGCATAGGAAAATGTCAGCGCATTGTAGGCGCCCACTGAAATCGCCCTGCTAGCAGTAGATGGGATCGTAAGCGTTGTGCTGTCCGTCGGAAATAAAAAGCCGGTTCCCTGGTTAAGCACAGATTCACTTGGAAGCCACATTTCAAATTCTCCGGATACGATACGCCTTGGAGACAGTACGATCTGCCAGATGCCCCCTGAGATATACCCGTCTCTTGGAATCATATCAATATAGATTTCCTGGGACGTGCTGTAAGGGCTGGGCTCCCCATAATAGAGCAGGATTTCCGTCTGGCCTGTCGTATATCTTTGAGGGCCCAATATTTCCTTAAATGGCCCTACCGCCACTCCGGAAGGGTTGACGATGGAGATGTCCACCACGTCCGTGTATTCTTTCCATATCTGTATATTTAGCGCTGGCTGGCTATTCTGTACCGCCAGCTGGATAATCGTCTCCTCATCTTCCCGGAGCATGCCGGAAGTATGGCCCGCGCTCGCCGCCTCATTCCCTGTCCCGATACAGATGCTGTTCTTCCAGATGTTGGAGATGTCGTCAATAAACCGTTCTAAAAGCGATGTCCCGTCATGGGGGCCGTATGTATTTCCAAAACTGATATTAATCGCTACCGGCATCTGAAATTCCAGAGATTTTCGGATGGCATAATCAATTCCCTGCATCAGTTCCGTAGTCCGTGGAAATCCCTCCTGCCTGGGATTCCCAAGTTTCACCACCAGCAACTGGCTTTCAGAGGCAACGCCTGCATACTGGCCGCCGCTATTCCTTCCATTTCCTGCCGCGATTCCCGCTACCGCTGTCCCATGCCCAGAGGTATCTACGCTTGGAACCAGTCTTCTTCGCTCCTGCACAGTCGGCTGTCTAAGCGCCTCGTTAATCTGCTCCTGCGTATATTCCGCGCCAATGGCGTATCCTTCCGGCGGCGTCCTTCCCTCTCCTGGTGCCAGGGACTGGTCCCACAGCGCCCGTATTCTTGTGGTTCCATCCGTCTCCCGAAAATCCTGGCTGGCATAATCGATCCCGGAATCTATGACTGCGACAAGAATGCCCTGTCCATATAGCGCAAAGCGGGTATCCTGCACCGAATCGATACAGGATACCCGTCTTCCGTTTGCAACTTGAAAGAACAGCCTTTTGGGCTTCTCAATATATTCTACTTCCACCAGCTGCGCAAGTTCGTCAATCCTGGATTCCAGGATGGTAATGATTGCATATTCGTTCAACAGTTCCACGACTTGGCTTGCCAGGGCTCTCACCCGTTCCAGGCTTCCTGAGTATTTGATGATCAGATCCCATTCCCTGTCAATTGGATTATATCCTACATCCAGGTCCAGAGATTTCTCCCGTTCTTCTTCCGTGGCATCTATCGCCAGATTTAGCTGGTCCTCAATCTTCTGACTTGCCATGCAATCCCTTCCTTACATACAATATTATTTGATAAACTCGCATTCAAAATATGGAGCCATGCTTGCTGGTATAAAGTATCCACGTTCGTGGCGGCATACCGGGCATACTTCCGGAACCAGTTTTCCCTTATGAATATGCCCGCAGTTCAGGCACATCCAGTACTCATCTTCTTTGCTTTCAAAATACTGATTGTTCTCCAGCATGCAGGCCAGTTTGCCAAACCGCTTTGCATGCGTCTGCTCTACCCTCGCGATCTGGTAGAACGCGGATGCCACTTCTATGAAGCCTTCTTCTTTGGCTACATCTCCGAAGTTCTGGTACACATCCTCATACTCTTCCATCTCGTTATGCTCTGCGGCTTTCAACAGTTCGCTCACGCTGTCAAAATGGTCTACCGGGTAGCCTCCGTCAATATGGATGGTTGTTCCCGAAAGGTTCTTAAGCAGATCATAGAAGCGCTTTGCATGAGCGCGCTCTTGGTCCGCAGTAAAGAGAAATACCTGGTTGACGGCAAATAGTCCCTGTTCTCTTGCAACCTCGGCTGCTATCGTATAGCGGTTTCTTGCCTGGCTCTCCCCGGCGAATGCTCTCATCAGATTCTCTCTTGTCTTACTTTCTTTAAAATCAATAGCCATGTCACACACTCCTTTTCATTATTAATAGTAGTATGTGGCATGGCTGCCAGATTATACATATTTAATTAAATCCAATAATTCTTCTTGCAACCGTATAGGCCAGCGAGGAGATCTTCCTGCCCGACTTGCCCGGGATATTCATGGTCTGCCCCAGGATTCCGTAGCGGATCTTAATGTAGGTCTTCATATCCCGCTTCTTCAGATACAGCCACAATTCCTTTTTCTTCTCCAGATTCTCCTTCTCCTTTGAACGGATCAAAAGAATCGAAGATACCGTCATCATGATTGCCAGGTAATTTATCATATACTGCCTCAGCTTCTTGCTGGTCACCTTTTTAAGCTGGTACATGTCTATCATAGTCTTGGTTACGAATATCTGCTGGTCCACCCTTGCGATCATCACCTTCTCATTGACGGACTGGTCCTCTCTTCCAATAAAGTACCTGTAAAAATCCACATCCAGATAGTATATCTTGCGTACATGAGGAAGGGGATAGTATACATAGATGTTATCCACATAGAAGGTATGCTTCGGCAGTCTCATCTGGCTCAGTTTGAGCATGTCCGTCCGGTATATGACAGAATGCATCAGAATATACTGATCCAGCCTGAAATGTCCGATATCATCCCAGCGGAACACCTCGTCCTGCGGAAGGACGTTCCTGTAATGTATGCATTTTTTATGGGTGACCCCCGCTTTTTCATAGACATAGTTGGAAATCAGCATGTCAATCTGCTCATTGTCCTCCTCCAGATGGCGCAGCAGCATCAATATCTTATGCAGCGCCTCCTCATCCACCCAGTCATCACTGTCCACAACCTTAAAATACTTTCCACTGGCATTGGCAAGTCCGGCGTTGACCGCGTCGCCATGCCCTCCATTCTCTTTATCGATTACTTTGATTATATCCGGATACTTGTCCATGTACTCATGGGCAATCTGCGAAGTTTTATCTTTAGAACCATCATTTACAATAATAATCTCTACCTCATCCCCGCCCGGCAGGATGCTTTCAATGGCATGGGCCATGTAATCCTGGGAATTATAGCATGGGATAGCAAATGAAATATACTTCATCATTCTTCTCCTTTTCTTCGATGAATTATCTATCTAGTATAAATCATTTCGTAAGATTTTCCAACCGCTTCTTGGTAAAATGTCTCCTTATTGATTGTAAATTCCCTTTACATCCGCTATAGTATTTGGTATAGGGAAGAACTAGGAGGAATTCATATGACAAAAAATATTATCGTCGGACAATCGGGCGGGCCTACCGCCGTAATCAATGGAAGCCTGTACGGAGTCGTTGCAGAAGGACTTAAGCATCCTGACCGTATCGGCCGCGTATATGGAATGATCAACGGAATCGAGGGATTCCTTCAGGGACATATGATGGACATCGGCTCTTTAGACCAGACAAACGAACTGGAAATGGTACGCACCACGCCAGGCGCATATCTCGGCTCCTGCCGCTACAAACTGCCGGAAAGCCTGGAGGATGCGGTGTATCCACAGCTTTTCCAGAAATTTGAGGAGCTTGGCATCGGCTATTTCTTCTATATCGGGGGAAACGATTCCATGGATACGGTCAGCAAACTGTCCCGCTACGCCCAGACTATCGGCAGCGATATCCGCTTCATTGGCGTGCCAAAGACCATCGACAATGACCTGGTAGAGACGGATCATACGCCGGGATACGGAAGCGCCGCCAAATACGTTGCCACCGTAGTAAGGGAGATTTCTGCTGACGCCACCGTCTATGACAACAAGCAGTCTGTAACCATCGTGGAGATCATGGGACGCCATGCCGGATGGCTAACCGCCGCCAGCATTCTTGCCCGCAAATTCGAGGGGGACAACCCTGTGCTCATCTATGTGCCGGAGGTTGCCTTTGACCAAGAGGCATTTATCGCCAAGGTAACTGAATCCTTGAAGCATACGCCCAATCTGGTCGTCTGCATCTCAGAGGGAATCCATGACGAGGATGGCACTTTTATCTGCGAATACTCCAGCGAAGTAGGAACCGATACCTTCGGGCACAAGATGCTGACTGGCTCCGGCAAATATCTGGAGAACCTTGTCAAGGAGCGGCTGGGCGTCAAGGTCCGCTCTATAGAACTAAATGTATGCCAGCGCTGTTCCTGCGCCCACTTGTCCAGAGTCGATCTTGACGAGTCAGAGAATGCCGGCATATTTGCCGTGCTGTCCGCCCTTGCAGGAGAGACCGGCAAGATGATCAACTTCATCCGTAACAAAAGCGTTCCTTATGAACTGTCGTATGGCACTGCCGATGTCAACATCATCTGCAACCAGGAGAAGACCGTGCCTTTGGAGTGGATCATTGCGGACGGCTCCGACATCAGCAATGAATTCATCGACTATGTGCGGCCGCTGACTCAAGGATATGTAGAACTGCCTACCAAGAATGGAATACCGCTTTTTGCTTATAGAAAATAGACTGGTATAAGAAGTCCCATGCCCTCGTATCCTGATCGTGGCATGGGGCTCTTTTACGCTAAGGCTCCGTGCTGGCATTTACGGGATTCTACTTTTCTATTATCTTTCCTACCACCGCCGCGGTTGTCTCTGGGATCCTCGCATATTGTTCATAGTTTGTTCACTTATCTTTCAAAAAACCTTCATTTCTTTAACATCGTTTCTTCATAGGTCTGCTTTATACTGAATTTATCAGATGAAGAACAAGACATCTGAACATTAGATAAGACCATTGACCAATAGTAAAATACTATTTTTGAATAAACTTTTTCATAATACATGCCGGGGATTGAGGAATCAATCACCCGGCATCCTCCCTTTTATAAGGATCTCTATCGCCACCTTCCCTATTTCATAAGATAAAGAAGCCCCGCCACCTGTTAACGGCAGTTTTAATTTACCTGGGAATCAAAGGCGCGGCAAGCCAGCACACTGCCCTTCCCTTTTTTGAATCCAGCAGAAGCTGGGCATTACAGTCTGACACATCATAAACTTTAATTATCCCTCCCAGTTCCTCATTTCCGGGAAATAGTTCCGGGAATATATTCGGATGCTGCTTCAGCAGCCGGGGCTGATAGCATCTGGTCTTGCTGTTCTCGTTGATCGCACCGTAATATACGTCAGCCTCCACAAGATCCTGGAACATATGGCTTCCATAAGACAGTTCCGGATGATATCCCACTTCGCTGTACGCTACCTCGCAGATGGCGCAGAATGCACTGATGTTGGCATATACTACCGGAACTCCCAGTTCCGGCGATGAAGTTCCGATACGCCCTGGAACCAGAAGCATCATCTTCTTATCTGTCTCTTCATAGTGGCGGTTGATCTCATCAATCTTCTGTGCCACGTGGAATTTCTTAGCATAAGGATATTCGTAATATTTCCTGGGATCCACCCATACGATAATATCCAGTTTCTCCATCTTGGAGCGGCGCATGGAAGTACGGCGCACGTCGAAGAGGAACTCCTTAACTTTCTCTTCCGGAATGTGGATTTTCTCTGATATGCTGGCCTGAAGAGGCCTGCACTGCAGAAGATTCAGCTCCCACTCTCCTTTTGCCATGCTGTTTACCGCAAATTCAACGTCCACCGGCCTTCCGTATACTTCCTGCAGCATGCCAAGGATATCCTTTACCATCTGGATAAAGAGGTCGTTATTCACCATCCCCTGGCAGTCGGCAAACAATACCTGCTTATACTTTCCTCTCTGGGCCAACAGTTCTTCGGCTTCCGTATCATGGCTTAGCACCAGTTTCTTCTGCCACCCGGGAAGTTCGTCTATCACTTCTTCCAATCGTTTCGTGCACAGGGAATTGGATGCATAATCCATCACGTCTACATTCCGCTGGGAATATTTGTGCCGTTCAGCCACCGTTGTTCGAAGATTGGCCTGCGCCCGGTCAAGGCCTACCAACCTCGGATAATCTCCCGGCGTACGCTCTACCGCGCGCGTGCCAAGGCCCATGACCATCCTTATCATTCCCGCGTCCGGATTCATGTTCTCCATCCATTTATAAGGATTATAGGAGCACCCCATGCCCGCTGCCACGGGCATATAGAAACTGCCGTACCTCTGCCCTGCCACCTTCTGTATCAGCAGCGCCATCTGCTCGTCCACATCCAGCAGGCCCCAGCGCCTCCGGTACTCGATGGCCGAGGGATTCATGGTGCTTGCATAGACGCTTCGTACGGCATTCATCAGATCGGAGAGCCTCTCTTCCTCGCTTCCCTGGTTGATGCAGAAGATGGATTCATATTTGCCGGAAAAGGCGTTGCCGAATCCATCCTCCAGGAAACTACTTGATCTGACGATGATCGGCGTATCCCCGTAATGCCGTACCACTTTGAGAAGTTCTTCCTGTATGGCTTCGGAAAAACTGCCGTTCCGGATACGGCTTTGCAGTTCATCCGCCTCTTGGAACTTCTCTTTTTCCTTCATATGGCGTCTTCTTAACTCCATACAGTCATTCTCTTCCAGATAATGATAGAATACATCCGAGCCCACAAAATAGGAATCGTGCGGCTCCATATAATCCATGTATTGAGGCATCCTCGCCTGGATCAGTTTTCTCGCAAGAAGAAGCCCGCACGCTTTCCCCCCGATCCGGCCTCCTCCAATCCGGCGCTGCGCCACCTTATAGTAGTCTTCAGGGCCAAAGTTTTCCACGATCAGGCGTTCCATCTCAAGCCCCGTACTCATCAGATCATTGCATATATATTTGCTCTCTTTCGCTGTCAGGCTCTCCCTGCTTCTGATCTCTTCCCAGTTCATATGCCTGTACCTCCTGTTCTTATGAGATAATCAAATGCCTATACCTCTTATACATATATAGGTATTTGTTTTTATCATACCATTTTATCTATAATGAAATCAAGAAAACAAAGCACCCAAAGGAGGAAAGGGAAGCATGAACCAACCAGTAAACAGCGCCGATGCCCTTGACGAGTTAAAACTACAGTACGAACAAGCCAAGACCAAAAAATTAAACCTGAATATGTCCAGGGGGAAGCCTGCGCCTTCCCAGCTTGATCTAAGCAACGGATTGCTTAAAACCATGGACACTTACATCACCGCCGATGGCACGGATGCCCGCAATTACGGCATTGGGGATGGCATCCCGGAGTGCAGGAAGCTTTTCGCCGATCTTCTGGGCCTTCAGCCTCAGCAAATTATCATGGGCGGAAATTCCAGCCTGAGCATGATGTTCGACACCCTGGCATCCATGTGCCTGTTCGGCACCGGCGGCAGCACCCCATGGCATTATTACAGATTCCAGGGCACGCCCGTCAAGTTCCTGTGTCCCGCGCCAGGCTACGACCGCCACTTCAGGATCTGTCAGGAACTTGGGATCGGGATGATTCCGGTACCGCTAACTTCGGAGGGGCCGGACATGGAGATGGTTGCGTCGCTTGCAAAGAAGGATCCCTTGATCAAAGGCATCTGGTGTGTGCCTCTTCATTCCAATCCGGAAGGCATCTGCTACAGCGACCAGGTGGTAGATCAGCTGGCATCTATGGAAACCGCTGCCGACGACTTCCGCATCTTCTGGGACAATGCCTATGGCATCCACCACATCTACGAGAAGGTGGAACTTATGAATATCCTGGAAGCCTGTGAAAGGCATCACCATCCAGACCGGGCATATTATTTCTTCTCTACATCCAAGATTACATTTCCTGGAGCCGGACTTGCGCTGATTGCATCCAATTTCTCAAATGTAGCAGAGATAAAGCGGCATATGTCCGCACAGATCATCAGTTATGACAAGATCAACCAGCTGCGGCATGTACAGTACTTTCAGACGCCGGAAAACATTCTGTCCCATATGGACCGGCTGGCACAGGAGTTAAGGCCCAAATTCGATCTGGTACTATCCAAACTGGAAAACCAGTTTGGAGGAACAGGACTGGCTTCCTGGAGCACCCCGAAGGGCGGATACTTCATCTCCCTTTATACCCCGCCCGGCTGTGCCAAAAGAACGGTGGCGCTTGCCAAGGAGGCCGGAGTCACTCTGACGGATGCCGGGGCAACCTATCCTTACGGAAAGGATGAAGCAGACAGGAATATCCGTATCGCGCCGTCCTATCCAACGCTTGAGGAACTGGACGCGGCCATGGACATATTTATCTTATGTATTAAAATAGCAGCATTGGAAAATAAATAAACCAATATAACAGGAGGAAATCTAATATGAGCAAGACATATAACCCTTATGATAACGTATTAAAAGTCGTATCCGAAGCAGCCGGCATCCTAGGCTATTCAGACAGTGACATTGAAGCATTGAAATACCCGGAAAGAGAACTGAAGGTTGCGATTCCGGTGCGTATGGATGATGGAAGCACGAAGGTATTCGAAGGCTACCGTATCCAGCACTCCACTTCCCGCGGACCTGCCAAAGGAGGAATCCGCTTCCATCCGGATGTCAATCCGGATGAAGTAAGGGCTCTGGCAGCATGGATGACGTTCAAGTGCGCGGTCGTCAATATCCCTTACGGTGGCGGAAAAGGCGGCGTTGTCTGCGATCCCGGCAAACTGTCTGAAGATGAGATTCGTGCAATCACCCGCAGATTCACGGCCGCTATCGCGCCTCTGATCGGACCGGAACAGGATATTCCTGCTCCTGACGTAGGAACAAACGCAGCTGTTATGGGATGGATGATGGACACCTACAGCATGCTCAAAGGCCACTGCGTTCACGGAGTTGTTACAGGCAAGCCGATCGAACTTGGCGGAGCGCTTGGAAGAAGCGAGGCTACCGGGCGCGGCGTTATGTTCACCGTCAAGAATGTACTGAAGAAAAAAGGAATTCCTGCACAAGGCACCACCGTGGCTATTCAGGGAATGGGAAATGTCGGCAGCGTGACAGCCAAACTTCTTTATCAGGGAGGATTGAAAGTCGTTGCGGTCAGCGACGTATCCGGAGGCCTCTATAAGAAAGAAGGCCTCTGCATCCCGCAGATACTCGAATACCTGTCCAAAGACCGGAAGAACCTGCTGTCCGGATATCAGGAGGAAGGCATCACGCGCATTAGCAACGCTGAACTTCTGGAACTGGATGTAAAACTTCTGATCCCCGCTGCCCTGGAAAACCAGATCAATCTCTCCAACGCCGAAAAGATAAAGGCGGATATCATTATCGAAGCCGCGAATGGCCCGACTGCTTCCGAAGCAGATGATATCCTGAAGAAAAAGAATATCATGGTTGTTCCTGACATCCTTTCAAACGCAGGCGGCGTCGTGGTATCCTACTTTGAATGGGTACAGAACATCCAGTCTGTCAACTGGACAGAAGAAACCGTCAACGAGAAACTCAAAGACATCTTGGATTCCGCCTTTGACGCCGTATGGAACATTGCGGAATCAAACAACGCCACCTTACGGACCGGCGCTTACCTGATCGCTGTGAAACGAGTGGTAGATGCCAAGAAAGCGAGGGCTATCTGGCCATAAAATACACCCTTCTCGCTAAGCAAGGGGCCTGTCAAGCGCAGGCCCCTCGCATCATATATTCATTCCCTTCAAGTCTGGCAAGACATATGCCTGATTTGTCAGCCTGGTCTTTTACGAGTTTACAAATCATGGTACAATATGAATAGGTAGAAACAGGGAGGATATCTGAGATGTTTAATTCTATGAACTATGTGTATGAAGTGTACAAAGAGCGGAGTTTTTCCAAGGCTGCGGCAAACCTGTATATCAGCCAGCCATCCTTAAGCGCCACCGTCAAGAAGGTGGAAGAGCGCATAGGCTCGCCAATCTTTGACCGCAGCGTAAGCCCGATACAGTTGACGGAATGCGGCCGGCATTATATCAAGGCCGTCGAAGAGATCATGGATACCCAGAGCCGGTTCGCGAATTATCTCAATGACCTGAATGAACTGAAGACAGGCCAGATCGCAATCGGAGGAAGCAATCTATTCGCTTCCTATATCCTTCCCCCGGTAATCACCTGCTTCACCAAGAAGTATCCTCTGGTAAAGGTACATCTGGTGGAGGCGAATACGCCTCAGCTGGTGGATCTGCTGTTCCGAGGAACACTGGATATGGTCATTGATAATTCCTCATTCCCGGATGCGATCTACCATCATCACCTATATACCCAGGAAACACTTCTCCTGGCTGTGCCCGCGTCTTTTGCTTCCAATGAAAAGGCTGCTTCTTATCGCCTTACGATCCAGGATGTGCTGGATCGCAGGCATGTGAAAGAAGAAACGCCCTGCGTTCCGCTTTCCCTATTCGAGGATGATCCTTTCATTCTCCTTCGTTCCGGCAACGATACCAGATCCCGGGCTGAAAAGATCTGTCAGGTTCAGTCATTTTCGCCCAACATTATCCTGAAACTGGATCAGCAGGTCACCGCTTTCCATATCTGCTGCTATGGAATGGGTGTTACATTTGTCAGCGATCTGCTTCTTGCCCACATTCCTAATGGAGAGGACTGCTACTATTACAAGCTGGATGCAGACTATGCCGGTCGCAGCATCTATTTCTACCACAAAGAGACACGGTACGTGACAAGGGCCATGGAAGAATTTTTAAAAATCGCTTCCAACGGCGTTGCCACATAAAGAAATGCCAGATCATATAACTTCGATCTGGCATTTCTTTATCTCTTTTTTTAAGCCACTGTTCCTCATCGGAATATGGAATAATTGGAAGATAGATGTAGGAAGCGTGGATGCTGTCTACGAATATCTTATATTCAATATCCTGGCTGTTTGGCAGCCGAACCATCCAGTGATATGGATTCGCGTATGGTCTTTATCGATCTCCTCCTTCATCAAATAAGTGATTTCTTTTAAAGACAGTCCCATCTCCTTCAGACCGGATTATCGCAAGAAAAAGCCGTTCTTTTTCCTCTTTTTATAGTAAATTAACACTGTAATTGCCAAAAACAGGATAAAAATCATGCATATTATTGGCCATTTTTTGGGGGCTTCATCCTTCCTCTCCTTATCATCTGCCCTCAGTTTCTTTTCTATCGGCTTTACCAGCCTTTGAAATACCGTTTCCTTTGGCGACACCTGGAACTGTATATGGCCGACAGCCTGATTGCCCGCATAGTCGGATGCCTTGACCTCGATCTCATAATTCTTTAAATCCTGTACCGTAAACTGGTAAATCCTGCTCCTTTTATTCGTCTTCTGCACCTCCCCGTTAATCTTTATCTCATCAATCTGATCCTCCTGATCTTCGAGGGTTACCTGAAAAGTCTTCTCTTCCTCGTAGTCCTTCCCGTCTTCCACGTCCTGAAACACTACCTGGGGAGGGGTATGGTCGATGACAAATCTGGCCTTCGCTGTACCTGTGTTGCCAGCGGCGTCAATAGCCTTGACTTCCAGGGTATGCCGTCCTTCTTCCAGGACCTCCTGCCCCATGGGATAGATTCTTCCATCCAAAAGTATGGTGTATGTATAACTGGTAAAGTCCCGAATCCATTCGCTGGCAGGATAATTCCAGCAGAAACGTTTCAGGTACTGGTTATCCAGACGGTCTACGTAGCTTATTAACGGACTCTTCGTATCAATGATGAACCGAGCCGCCTTCCCTGCCTCATATCCGGCCTTGTCCGTGCAGGACAGGCTCAACTGATAGATGCCGTCATCAGCCAGTACCTGTCTGGCACATTTCCCGGATTCTGTATCCGACCATTCCGATACCGGAATCTCTCTGGCATTTCCTTGCGGGTCTTCCCGGCGGACCCATGCCCTCATATCTTCAATTACATTTTCCTCCTCTACAAGGTATCTTACCACCACAGGCTGGCTGGTAATCATGTAATCTTCTATCTCCTCTATCCTGGCCTTTGGCGGCAGCCGGTCGATGAAAAGGCCGCAAGAACGGCTGGCCGTATTCCCCGCCCGGTCCCTTGCCGTTACCGTAATCTTCACAGCATTTCCTTTGGCGGATGCACAAGCTACCTGGAAGGCGGCTGGCAGTTCCTTGCTCCTTCCCACCCTGGAATTGCCAGAAGCGCAAACCACCTCTTCAATCTGGCTTCCCGACTCCCCGTCCTCTCCTGTTACCGTTATTGATACCGCCTCCTGATACCATGCCTCAAATCCCCGGGGCGCCCCAATCCAAATAGCAGGCGCCTGCGTATCAATAAGGAAATCCTTATCCAGGCTATACTCCTCCACCTGCTTCCCTTCTCCATCTTCCATCCAGATCGACAGTCTGTTGATTCCTTCCTTAAACTGCTCCCCTTCTATCCTGGCCGCACCGTCTTTCTGCGCCAGTTCCCCTTCCCTCGTCTGTCCTTCGCTGTCGGCAAATTTGTATTTTGTAACTCCCGCCTCGCTCACATGCGTAATCTCAACTTCCGGCTTCGTAATATAGTATCCATTTTCCCCATCTTCCGGCGGAATGGATACCTGAAAGCACTCGATAGGCTCCTCCGGAGTCTCTGGCTCTTCCGGAACCTGCGGATCTTCTGGCTGTTCTAATGCCCCGGGGGTATTCGACGCCTTCGATGTTCTCGTTTTTGACAATCCCGATTTTGACGTCCCTGCTGCCTTTGGGACTTCCGCATGCAGAATTGACGACTGCTGCCAGTATATCATTCCTAATACGATGACCAATGCTAAAATACTCTTTAATTTCCTATCCATACTTCTTCCCCTTCCACTCGAATCTCATATTCCTTCTGCAACTTCTGAAACTCTTCTTTCTCAAGAATCTCTGGCATCCTGCCAATATATTCCCGGATCGTCTGGACGCACAGTTCCCGGCTGATGGCTGTATCCTTGCACAAAAGCCGGATATGCAGGATTCCCAGATCCTTTGAATCTTCCAGTTCCCCGACGCCCTTTATACAGGTATTAAGCGCCATCTCCTTCTGCCCGCATGCCTCATAGAGGACTGCCATCTTCTTGTATACTTCTTCCCGTTTCTTCTCCTCTGACTCTAATTCCAATATCTCTTCCCAGACATGCGCCGCCTCCTCAAACGCGTCCGTCTGCTCATAGGCGCTTGCCATATACTCTTTTACTTCCTTTACCTCCCGGTCGTCCAAGCCTTCCCGTCCAAGCCATTCTTCTCCCAGCCTCAGAATATTTCCTGCCCCGTCTTTGGATTCCAAGAGACTGTAACCCTTGATCAGACATAGATCACAACGATCTTTTTGATCTTTCGGTGCCTCCTTTTCTAGTTCGAGAAGATGCTTCTTCAAGTCCCGGCGTACTCCCGCGGCTTCCCCAGCGCCTCCGCCTCCATCCAGCGCTTTTACGATGGCTTCCATGTGTTTGGCCGGTGCATAGTCATCCGATATGAGCGCAAGATATTCAAGGCTCTTTTTATAATCTTTCAGTTCCAGGAAGTAAGCCATTGCAAGTTCCAGATATGCTTCTTCGTCCGCTGCCTCTTGATCGTCCGTGTCTTTATTGACCGTGCCCTCATTGACCGCGCTTTTATTTATTGATTTCTTTTCTGCCATTTCTGTTGCGGGTTCGTGGGATTCTTCCGGCTTGTACCCTCCCCAGAGCACCGTTGTTGCAACCGCGGCAGATAGAATGGCAGTTCCGGCTACAGCCAGGATTTTTCTTGCTTTTGGATGGGATTCTTTTCTTTTTCTGTAAGATGGGATTTGTCTACGAATGTCAGATATGTCTTGATAGGAATGTTTCGATGTGTCTTTCAGACACCTTGATATAATCTTATGGAACCTTGCCTCTTCCCGCCTTTTAAGCGGCGGTTCGGGATCTGCCTCCGACAATATATACTGGATCGTCCTTCCAAGCCCGTAGATGTCCAGTCGGACGCTTGCCTTCTGGTAATAGGCCTGTTGCCGCGGAAGGAAATGCTCCCTGATTACCCTTCTCTGCATAAATCTTAACTGCTCTTCATTGGACTTGGCATCCATGTCCAGAAAATGCAGCTGGCCTTCCTGCGTCACTATGATGCTGTAAGGGTTCACATACCGATAGCAGGGATTACCCCGGCATCTGTGAATCAGTCCCAATTGCCTGGTAATATCCTGAATCCACTCTAGAAGTCTTTCCTTAGACAGATTCGGATGGTATCTGAGCCAGACAGCTAAAGTGCACCCTTTTACATACTCCGAACTAATATAGCAGGATTGTCCATGCTCAATCAGGCGCAATACATCATAACCTTCTTTTGATGACAATTACATCACCTCTTTTTCTTGCCTTTTCCTTTGTCTTTTTGTAGGGAATTAAATTGATACGTCAGATATAAAAGATTCTTTTGAATAATTAGAGTAATACATATATTACTTGATTCCGTAAAAAAATACAAGTGTTTTTGGGAAAATTTGGGGAGTTGTGAACGCAGGGGGGCCGGGCGGGGGATGACGGGATGCCAGCCCGCACCCCGCCTCCCTTGGCCGTCCTCTAAAACCATCTAAATATTACCCAAGGTTCCTACTTATGACTCAGTTCCTTCGGCGTATACAAGTGCCGCGGAATACCATCTACCATAACCGGAGATACGTCTCCTTGAATCAAAGGTCTGACATAAGATATAAACTCGCTCGTCACATACGTGCCTTCCTTGTTCACCCAATCTCTTGGAACAAGTTTCTCATCATTTGCAATCTTATGCACGTCTTTTACTTCTGTTCCGCACTGGTACGGATCATCGGACAGTCTCTGGAGAACCACCATCTTGCCGGAATCTCCTTCATCTGCTGCCTTTACGGCCGCGCCGCCTACCTGGTATGCTTCCAGGATGTCCACTCTGGAAGCGGCATGGGATGCGGAACGCTGCAGCGTGCTGAGTTCGATCGCGCGGGTCTTGCAGCCGATCTCTCCTGCAATAAAGCTTGCAAGGTATGATGCGGTTCCGGACAGCTGCTTATGGCCGAATGCGTCCACGAAGTCAATGCTGTTGCCCAGTTCGCATACATAAGTGCCATCATCGGTACGGATTCCTTCGGATACCGCAACTACGATGGACGTCTTCTTCTCCAATAATTTCCTTACCTTATCGCCGAATTTCTTAAGGTCAAATGGAATCTCCGGCAGATAGATCAGATCCGGCCCCTCGCAGTCCTCGCCTTCTGACAGCGCTGTGGCTCCTGTCAGCCATCCTGCATTACGTCCCATAACCTCTACGATCGTAACGATGCCTTTTTCATATTCCAGGCAGAATCCGTCACGGATAATCTCTTTCATGGACGTGCCGATGTATTTGGCTGCGCTTCCATATCCAGGCGTATGGTCTGTCAGCGCCAGGTCATTGTCGATTGTCTTCGGGCATCCGATGAATCTGGTTGGATGTCCTGTGATGATCGCATAGTCGGATAACTTCTTGATGGTGTCCATGGAATCATTTCCACCGATGTAGATGAACGCTTCAATATCCAATTTGTCAAGTATGGCAAATATCTTGTCATATACATCGCGATTCTCATGAATCTCCGGAAGTTTATATCGGCATGATCCCAAGAAAGCGGCTGGCGTTCTTTTCAATAATTCTGCATCCAGCTCTGTCTTGATGTGGTCTGCCAGGTCAATATATTTTTCCTCTAATAACCCCTGTACGCCATGAAGCATTCCATATACCTTCTTCGCTCCACGGTCCTTTGCTGTACGGTAGACTCCTGCAAGGCTTGAATTGATAGCTGCTGTGGGTCCGCCGGATTGTCCTACGATAACATTTCTTTCCATAAACTAGTTCCCTTCCTTCCTTGAATTGCTGTAGATATTACTATTTTAGTATATTTCAACATAATTGTCCACAAAAACTCTTATTTTTTATGCACATTTACCGTTGCCACCACATCTATACCGGTTCCGGCCACATTCTGCGCTACGATATCTCCTATCTGTACCGGCGCCTTGACCGTAATATTCTTCAATGCCTGCATGCAATCCATGATCCGGTCTTTGGGAATCTCTCTTTCCGTCTTAACCGACACCCTGGGAAGTTCCCCTCCCTCCACCTCAAGCGTCGTTGTTACCGTCCTGGTCGGGCTTAAAACCTCTTTCTGGGCATAGACATACCCCCTCATGCAGCGATTTCCCGACACATCCGACACCTCATCCTCGTCTACAAGGACCTCCAGCTGGCAGCCGTTGGGACATACGATGCATGTCATCTTCATTTTCTCCACCTCATACTGCCTCCTTTACATAATCTGCTGCATGCTTTCCTGCCTCCGCAGCCTCCTGAGACACATGGTCCGCCAGGTCATGCACATGGAGCACGTTTCCACACGCAAATACGCCTGCCACCGTAGTCTGCAGCCGTTCATCCACCACGGGTCCATGGGTCTTTTCATCCATTCTGGCCCCCAGTCCCCTGGTCAGCTCGTTCTCCGGAATCAGGCCTACCGACAGCAGCAGGGTGTCGCAGCGATACGCTTCCTGTGTTCCCGGGACGGGTTCCTTGTTTTCATCTACCTGCGCCAGCGTTACCCCTTCAATATGGTCTTTTCCCTTGATATCGATCACCGTATGGTTCAATTTCAGTGGAATCCCGTAATCCTCCAGGCACTGGACGATATTCCGGGTGAGGCCGCCGGACTTCGGCATAATCTCGGCCACCACCTTTACCGTGGCCCCTTCCAAAGTCATGCGCCTGGCCATGATAAGGCCAATATCTCCCGAGCCCAGGATCACGATCTCTTTGCCCGGCATATAGCCTTCCATATTCACCAGCCGCTGGGCTGTCCCGGCCGTATAGATTCCTGCCGGGCGAAAGCCTGGGACATTAAGGGCTCCTCTGGGGCGCTCCCGGCACCCCATTGCCAGGATGACCGCTCTGGCGCGAAGCATCGTCATTCCCTTTTCTCTGCTCATGGCTGTCACGATCTTCCATCCGTCTTCCTGCGCAACGTCTACCACCATTGTATTCAACCGATATGATATCTTCTGCTCCAGCACCTGCCGGATATAACGCCATGCATACTCCGGGCCGGTCAGTTCCTCCTTAAATGTATGGAGGCCGAATCCGTTATGGATGCACTGGTTCAATATACCGCCTAATTCCTTGTCCCTCTCTAGGATCAAAAGGCGCTCTATTCCCTGATGCCTGGCATTCAGGGCTGCCGCCAGGCCTGCCGGCCCGCCGCCGATAATCACGATGTCGTATTCTTCCATGCCTTTTGCCTCCCTATAATTCCTCTTTGTCCCGGCCCTTAAGCATCCAGGACTCGTCAGATGCTTTCCTCACTTCCAGCAGATCCGTATTCCATTCCCGTGCCAGAATCTCCATGACCTTTGGAGAGCAGAAGCCGCTCTGGCACCGTCCCATGCCCGCACGGGTCCTTCGCTTGATCCCGTCCATGGTCCTGGCTCCCAGAGGCCTGTGGATCGCGTCTATGATCTCGCCTTCCGATATCATCTCGCATCGGCAGATAATATTGCCATAGGCCGGATATTTCCGAATCCATGCGTCCCTCTCTTCAATGGACATCTGACCGGGGCGCACGATTCCTTCCCGCCTTGCTATATAGTCCTTATTCTCGGGAAGTTTCAGCCGTTCTTCTACCATGCCTGCCACCAATTCGCCAATTGCCAGGCAGCTGGACAGTCCCGGGGACGCGATCCCCGCACAGTCATAGAACCCTTCCTCTGCCTCCCCTATGATAAAGTCCCCATCCTTTTCATGGGCCCGCAAGCCCGCAAAGGATGTAATCACCTGATTCAAGGGGATATCTTTTACTGCCCGGCCACACTGTTCCTTAATCTTTTTAAACCCTTCCCTGGTGGTCTGGATGCCTTCCTTATCCTGGATATCCAAAGCCGTAGGCCCTACCAGCAGATTGCCGTGAACGGTAGGCGTAACCAGCACGCCCTTGCCGTAGGACCCCGGCAGCGTAAATATGGTTCTTGAGACATGGCCTCCTGCTGCCTTGTCAAGAAGCATATACTCTCCCTTCCTTGGAACAATCTCCATAAGAGGCGAACAGGCCAGATTGTGGATCTGATCAGCATAGACGCCAGCGGCATTCACAACCGTCCTTCCTTCATAAGACTGGCCGGATTCTGTGTGCACCTCATAGCCTCCCGGCAGCCTGCGTATCCGATCCACTTTTGCATGAAAGATGAATGCTACGCCGTTCATGCAGGCATTCTCCGCCAGCGCGATGTTCAATTCAAACGGGCATACGATGCCTCCGGTGGGCGCATAAAGCGCCGCTACGGCCGTATCGGAAAGATGGGGCTCCATCTGCCTTAATTCGGGTCCGGATACGATCCTCAGTCCCAGAACACCGTTTGCAATGCCATTCTCATAAAGGCGCTTAAGTTCCGGCATCTGCTTTTCGTCTGTGCAGACCACCAAAGACCCATTCCGTATGAATGGAATATCCAGTTCTTCCGATGCCTTATCCATCATCGCGTTTCCTCGCACATTCAGCCTTGCCTTCATAGTCCCCTGCCTTGCGTCATGCCCTGCATGGACGATGCCGCTGTTGGCTTTGGACGTTCCTGTGCAGACATCCTCGCTGCGTTCCAGCACACAGATCTTCCCACGATATTTTGCCAGTTCCCTCGCAATGGCACAGCCGGAGACCCCGGCCCCGATTATCACTACGTCATACATGCTCTACTCCTCGTCCTTTGCCCAGTCAAATGCATATTTTACCGCCTTGTTCCAGCCCTTTATCCTTTTCCTTCGTTCGTCTTCCCCAATCTTCGGCTCAAAAGTCCGGTCAATCGCCCAGTTCTTTATGACTTCTTCCTTGCTCTTCCAGCATCCTACTGCCAGGCCCGCTAAATAGGCTGCCCCCATGGCCGTAGTCTCAATGCAGCTGGGCCTCTTCACCGGCGCGTCCATGATGTCCGCCTGAGTCTGCATCAGGAAATTATTGGCGCTGGCGCCGCCATCCACCTTCAGGGAACTTAAGGAAATTCCTGAATCCGCCTCCATAGCCTTCAGCACGTCGTATACCTGATAGGCCAGAGATTCCAGCGTTGCCCGGATAATGTGGTATTTATTCACGCCCCTTGTGATTCCTACAATGGTTCCTCTCGCATACTGGTCCCAGTGCGGCGCGCCAAGTCCGGTAAATGCCGGCACCACATAGCATCCATTGGTATCCTTTACTTTCTGCGCCATATACTCTGAGTCCGGCGAAGAATCTATCAGGCGCAGTTCGTCCCTGAGCCACTGGATTGCCGCTCCCGCAACGAATATGGAGCCTTCCAGCGCATAATATACCTTGCCATCCAGCCCCCAGGCAATGGTGGTTACCAGACCGTTATTCGAGAACACCGGCTTCTCCCCGGTATTCATCAGCAGGAAGCAGCCCGTTCCATATGTATTCTTTGCCTCCCCCGCCTGAAAACAGGTCTGGCCGAACAGGGCAGACTGCTGGTCGCCGGCCGCCCCGGCAATCGGGATAGGGCCGCCGAAGTAAGAAGGGTCCGCCTCCCCGTAGACGCAGCTGGACTCCTTCACCTGGGGCAGCATGGAGGCAGGGATATCCAGCAGTTCCAGAATCTCCTGATCCCATTCCAGAGTATTGATATTAAAGAGCAGCGTCCTTGATGCATTGGAGTAGTCGGTTACGTGCACCCTTCCCTTAGTCAGTTTCCAGATCAGCCATGTCTCCACCGTTCCAAATAAAAGTTCACCCCGCTGCGCCCTTTCTCTTGCTCCTTCTACATGATCCAGTATCCACTTGATCTTCGTCCCGGAAAAATAGGCGTCAATGATCAGTCCTGTCTTCTGCCTGAAAAACTCCGTAAGGCCCTTGTCTTTCAACGAATCGCAGAACTGGGCCGTCCTCCTGCACTGCCATACGATCGCATGATATACGGGCTCTCCTGTATTCTTATCCCATACGATCACCGTCTCTCTCTGATTCGTGATGCCGATTGCGGCAACATCCTTGGAATCAACGCCGATCTTATTCATCGCCTCAACCGCTACCCCCAGCTGGGTGGACCATATCTCGTCCGCATCATGCTCCACCCATCCTGGTTCCGGAAAATACTGGGTAAATTCCTTCTGTGCCACGCTGCATATCTCTCCCTTTTCATTGAATAGTATACAGCGGTTGCTTGTGGTCCCGGCATCCAATGCCATAATGTATCTTGCCATATCCTTCACCTCTCTTAGCACTTCTTGTAAGTTACTATCCATTGTACCAAATCGGCGGCATAATGGCTAGTCTGCCGCGACATTCCCACGGAAATGTATTCTCATATGCAACAGACCTCCCGCATCGCATCCGGCATGGCCCGGGATATCCTACCCGCCTCCGCATACCGTCAGAAACCGCACTTCATCTTCCGGCTTCACTTTTGTACGATAGTTATCAAGGGACACAATACTGATTCCATTCAGGGTAATCAGGCTGCGCCTGGCCTCTTTATAGGCCAGGCGTCCGTATTTTACGCGGATGGAAGCCAGACAGCCCTTTACATCATGGATATCGAATACTTCTTCTTTCCTGCCCGTAATCTCACGGAGCGCTCCGTAATAAAATATCTTTGACATGATCCATCACCTGATTTCAAAAATTTGCAAAGTTATTACCGATGTATCTTTAATTGCCATATTTTCGCCGCCGAAGGAGTTCCATCTTCCTTCCAGCCGCGTACCTTGTAATACTTGGGAAGCATTTTATCAAGGCGCACTACTGATTTTGGATTCTTATCCTGAGGAACTTTTGCAAGGCGGTCCGGCAGGCTGTCGTCATTCACCGTCAAACCTTCCCTGTAATTATAAAGCCGCTCAATATTGTACCCTCGTTCTCCCAGCTGCATGAAGCGTCCAGTCGTCATCTTAAGCCCGGTGATATGCTTCAGCGCTTCTGCATGGGGCAGAAGGAACATGGAATTAAACGGAAGGAGCCACGGCATGAATTTCCACATGACGCCTAGAACCGGCCTGACCCATATAAGCAATTTCCCGCACAGTTTTGTAAACCAGTGGGACGGTCCCAGCCTGAATAAAAAAGACGGAATCATGCTGTAGGCAGTGAAGAGGCAGAATCCTGACGCAGAGACAGCCTCCATGGCATTCTGCATGAGCACGGTAAGTTCAGGCTTGCCTTTCGTCTCAAGAGGATCCGTGGATAAGACTCCTACCGATTCCAGCAGCGCCAGGTATCCTCCGTTCAGGTGGCATCCGCCCCTGTTGGAAGTTGCATAGCCAAGTCCCATGCCTACAGATTTTCTTGGTTCATAGGAAGCCAGTTCCAATCCTTTGGCATGAATCGCGGCGTCCTTAGCGCCATATTTTTCAGCCAGCCATTTGGAGCCGTTGGCCAGTTCGCTATAGATTCCTTCCCTGCGGGCAATCTTTTTAATCATTTCAGGAAGGCCGGCGGCGTCGCCAAAGCTTACGCCAAAGTCCGCAATTCCCCGTTCTTTTAGTTCCATGGCAAATGCAATCGTCCCGCCAAGCGAGATGGTGTCCATTCCCATAAGATCTGCGATATAGTTGATTTCATTGATCGCGTCCAGATCTGCGCTTTCGATATTTGCCCCAAACAGGCCCACCGTCTCATATTCCGGACCTTTCACATCCTTGTCATAGACCCGGACTCTTCTTTCGCACCGGATCGGGCAGCTTACGCACCCCATATTCTTAACCAACTTCGTATCAGCCAATGTCTCTCCGCTGATCTCTTCGGCCTTCTCGTAAAATCCCTTCTGGAAATTCCTGGTGGGCAGGGAGCAGGTGGCATTGGCCTTCGTGACCAGTCCTGCGCTTCCATATTTGGGAAGGGAGGTTCCGGTCATCGGATGGGATTGTAAGAAATGGACCCATTTTTCTATATGTTGATCAAGTTTTTCTTTATTATAGATGCAAGGAGATTTTGTACCGTATGCCGTCACCGCTTTAATATTTTTAGAGCCCAGGACCGCGCCGGCTCCGCATCTTCCGGCCACTCTTTCGCCCGACAGGACTCCCGCGAAGCTTACCAGATTCTCACCGGCAGGACCTATGACGATGGTACCGTACTGCCGGGGGAATTCTTTCTGTACCTGTTCTGTATCCATCCCCCAGAGATGCCCGGCTTCTTTTACATGGACATTTCCATCCAGGATCTCAATATAGGAAGGAGCCTTCGACTTCCCAGTCAGAATAATCCCATCGTATCCGGCCTTTTTCAGCATCATTCCAAAATTACCGCCGCAGTTGGAGGATGCGATGCCTCCAGTCATCACATTCTTGAACGTTATATTGAACCTGCTGGAAGACGGCGCTCCCGTTCCGTTCGCCGGCCCTGTATTGATAATGATCATAGCCTCTTCCGAAAGTGGATCTATGCCTGCGGGCGTCAGATCATAGAGAAGCTTTGCCGCTAATGTCTTGCCTCCGATGTAATATCGAAATGTCTCAGCATCAATTTTAAAACGCCGTACTTTTTTCGTTGATAGGTTTATTTGCAGATAAATGGGCAGATTCATTCGGCCTCACCTGCTTTCATATAGATTGCGTGAAGCGGACATGCCGACTCACAGATTCCGCAGCCCACACATCTTTCCGGAGCCGCTAGTTCGGCAAATACGCTGATGTCTCCCCGGTAGGATGGATCCGCTATTTTCAGCGCGTCTTTTGTGCAGTTCCAGACACACATGGAACAGGCACTGCATTTTTCTCTCAGGATAACGGGCTTTTTCCATTTGCTTTTTGGGACTTGCTCCGCCTGGTTCCCGGCTTGGTCAAGAATGGCTCCCTGGCCACAGGCTCTACCGCAGACGCCGCATTCCACACAGCGCTTCTCATTAATACGATGCCTCTCTTTTAACGTCCCTTCGACCGCGCCAACGGGACACAGTTTTTTGCATAATGTACATCCGATGCACTTTTCCGTTATAAAATAGGACATTCTTTCACCTCTCACTATTATTCATAGGTCCGGGCTATCCCACTCTGCCCGGAGAAAACCGGGAATGTTCTCAAATAAAATCATTTCTCTGAAAATGCATTTTTTCTTCACCTCAGTCAATTTTCTTATTATATCATCATCTCTTTAATTAATTATAATCCTTCTGCAATTTAATTGCGCTATAAATATATATTTAACGAACTGAAATCATTAAAAATGTCCGGCATTATTCCGACGCAAAAAGACCCTTGCAGAATGTACCTGCAAGGGTCTTGCCTGACGTGGGCGAGAGGATTCGAACCCCCGACCTTTTGGTCCGTAGCCAAACGCTCTATCCAGCTGAGCTACGCCCACACGACTATGAATCATTTTCACAGCGAAATTAATTATATCCTAGTTTGTCCTTAATGTCAATATCATTTTATAAAAAAGAGGAAAAGTATGCTTTATATAAAAACAGGGCAGATAACTCTGCCCTGAAAAAGATCGTTCTGTATATTATAAACGACTAAACAGTACAAACGTTAACTGCTTTCAGCTTTCTGCTGTCTTTTGGATCTGCCTCTACATCAAAAGTCACTGCCTGACCTTCTTCAAGAGTCTTGAATCCATCGCACATAATAGCTGAAAAATGTACAAATACATCTTTGCCGTCTTCTCCTGTAATAAATCCATATCCTTTTTCTGAGTTAAACCATTTTACTGTACCATTGTTCATTAAGCGGTACCTCCATATTCTAATTTTGTGCTTTTTGAATAATAAAAAAACGGCCTTTATTCGTAAATCATGTGGAAACGACTTACAAACATAGGTCCGATTCATACATTACCCGATTACATTTATTACTATATCATGTATTTCTTTAAAAGTAAATAGAAACTTAATAAAAAACTGGCCTGTTTGTTTTCTTCGTATCTGGACTTTTTAAGCCATCCACTTTAGTGATAGTATAGTCTACAGAAAAGCAATTGCAATCTATAATACATTAAAGGATGTGAACCGACTTGACGAAAAAGATCGCTGTAATCAATGATTTGTCCGGATTCGGCCGCTGCTCTCTCACTGCGGCCATCTCCGTCCATTCTGCCATGGGCGTCCAGGCTTGCCCGCTTCCAACCGCAATCCTGACTGCACAGACCGGCTATCCCAGCTACTACTGTGATGACTACACAGACAAGATGGAGCATTACCGCGCCGAATGGAAGAAGATGGGGCAGCATTTCGACGGCATATACACCGGCTTTGTAGCCGGAGAAGCGCAGATCCGGCAGATTTTCAACTTCATAGACACCTTCGACAGCCCGGATACATTTCTGCTGGTAGATCCAGTAATGGGGGATAATGGACGTACCTATTCTATCTTTACTCCGTCCCTCCTGGCACAGATGAGAAGGCTTGCTATGAGGGCAGATATCATTACCCCTAATCTTACGGAATTCTGTCTTCTGGCGGAAGCGGATTATAACAAGATCGCCAACTTTACACAAATAGACCAGCAGCTGTCCGCCATCCGCGCATTGGGCCAGTCGTTCTGCCAAGACGGCCCCCGTGACATCGTCGTCACCGGAATCAATTTCACGGATGCTGACGGGACGCAGCAGGTAGGCAACCTATATATGAATCATAAGGATTCTTTTTTCTGCTCTCTGCCTTATGTTGGCGGAAGCTACTCGGGCACTGGGGATTTATTCGCCTCCTGTATCAGCGCGGGGATGGCCAGAAGCATTCCTCTCCCAGACATTATGCAAACTGCCGGACAGTTTCTGGAACTGGCCATCAAGGATACCGTAGCAGATGGAATCCCCCGCAATGATGGCGTAAACTACGAGAAATACCTGTCTTGCCTAATTCCGGAATGTAACAATTTTTTTAATCATAAGGAAGGATGATGAATTATGAAAACTACCAACAGGCCCGCTGCCCTCATCACCGTCACCGGCCTATTCGCAGCAATGATCGCCTTGATGACCGCATATATTTTCCACATACCCTATGGAGCGAACGGAGGATATATCCACTTTGGAGATGCTCTGATCTATATCGCCGCCGTCCTCCTGCCCCGTCCGTATGCCTTGGCCGCAGCGGCGATCGGGGGCGGGCTTGCAGATCTCATGACCGCGCCAATGTGGGCGCCCGCGACCATATTGATCAAGATGCTTATCACGCTTCCATTTACCAGCCATAGCACAAAGATGCTGGAGATGCGCAATATAATCGCTCCGCTCCCTGCCCTTTTCCTGTCCGCAACAGGCTACTATCTGGCGGAGGGCATCCTCTTCGGCTCTTTTGCAGCGCCGCTGGCTTCTCTTGCAGGAAGCGCCATACAGTCCGGCGGAAGCGCGGTTATCTTTCTTCTTACCGCGGCAGCGCTTGACCGAATCCATATAAAAGCCAAGACACAGCAGTTTTTATTCAGCAATCACTAAGATTACAGAAGGGAAGGATATACGATGGCTGATATTTTATACACTTACAAAGACCAGGTATATGCTAATATTACCAACAAATGCAACTGCCGCTGCCGCTTCTGCATCCGAAGCCACGAAGACGGCGTAGGCGATGCAGACACTCTCTGGCACAAGACTGATCCCACACTTGAGCAGATCAAGGAAGCTATGGACGCCTTTGACTTTGCCGGCTATAAGGAACTGGTCTTCTGCGGCTATGGAGAGCCCACTTGCGCGATCGATAACCTGGTCGCTTCGGCAAAATATGCAAAAGAGAAATATGGACTGTCCATCCGGGTGAACACCAACGGGCTGGCAAACCTATACTATGGAAAAGATGTCATTCCCCTTCTTGCACAGGCGGTAGATTCCGTATCCATCAGCCTGAATGCGCCTACCAGCGAGCAGTATAATGAAGTTTCCCGCCCACAGCTTGACAACGCGTTTGAAGGACTCCTTCAATTCGCAACGGAATGCAAAGGACAAATTCCTTCGGTGAAACTTACGATTGTAGATGTGCTGCCCAAGGAGGAAATCGAGGCATGCAAGAAATTGGCCGCCTCGCTGGATATACCACTAAGAATACGCAGATATGCCTAACGGCTGTCTGCGAAATATGGGGACGGAATATGGACAGAATATTAACTTATCAGATTGGCCCTTCCGAGGGAGGGCTTCGGATTGAGCAGTTTCTTCTGCGCAGGGGATACTCGCTTCAGAATCTCACCCAGTTAAAGAAAATGAAAGAAAGCGTGCTTGTAAACGGCCAGTGGCTTCATCTGAACCGCCGTCTTACATCTGGTGACGAACTGGTGATCCACATACAGGAACATGAATCCTCCAAAAATATTCCTGCGGTAAACCTGTCTCTGGATATTGTGTACGAGGATGAGGACATCATCGTCATCAATAAGCCTGCCGGAATGCCCATCCATCCCTCCCAGAATAATTACAGGAATTCTCTTGCCAATGCCCTTGCCTGGTATTATCAGGAACAGGGGAAGGCTTTCGTATTCCGGTGCGCGAACCGGCTGGATCGGGATACTTCCGGACTCACCGTTGTCTCCAAGCATATGCTAAGCGGCAATGTTCTGTCGTCCATGGCCGCCGGCAGGATGCTTCACCGGGAATACCTGGCAATCTGCAGAGGCCATATCACGCCCTCTGCCGGAACCATCCATGCTCCTTTATCACGAAAGCCCGGCTCCATTATCGAGCGCACCGTAGACTGGGAGCAGGGAGAGACAGCCATCACCCATTATTGCGTCGTAGATGAAAAGAACGGACACAGCCTCGTCTCACTTCGCCTGGAGACTGGCCGCACCCATCAAATACGCATTCATATGAAACATCTGGGCTACCCTCTCATCGGAGATTATCTGTATAATCCTGACATGGAATATATTGGGAGACAGGCGCTTCATTCCCATAAGCTTTCATTCCCTCATCCAATTACCGGGGAGGATATGGAATTCATCGCGCCGCTTCCCGAGGACATGCAATCGGTGCTGGATCCATAAACCTTAACAGGCCTTTTGCCTGGCTTATGATTTTCTTAAGAATCTTTAGAAATTTTTCTGACTGTTGACATACTTACGTCACATTTATTCCTTATAATAAACTTATCAATTAAAGAAGACGGTAGTCGTACTGAGGTGTCTGTATGATTACCGGACTTCGCCTAACAATACGTAAAATTTACATAGATTTTTTCATCCCCCTTTCGGGCCGGCGCATAAGTGCCGGCTCTCTCTCTGTGCAAAAAAATGAATAATTTTTACATTAGGTATTCCCTCAGACGAATCTCTTATGCTATAATCAGTACGTGGCTTCCATCCGAAGCCATACACTATGCAGCAGTGGTCGAGTTGGCTGAAGGCGTCTGCCTCGAAAGCAGAAGAGCCGAAAGGCTCCGGGGGTTCAAATCCCTCCTGCTGCGTTATATCCTGCCAGTACATCTCTTTCGGTACATGCAGGATATATTTTTCCAATAATTTCTTCCGTTTTTTTAAGATTCTTTAGAAACATTTCCGTCTTCTGACATATCTGCTTCACATTTTCCGGCTATAATAATCATATCAGTATCTTAATCCTCCCTATCATGAGCCTCTATATTCTGATCCATGCTCCCAGACCGGAATCCTTCCAGATCAAGCGCAATATAGACATAGCCCAGGCTCTTGAGATATTCTGCAATCTCCTTTTTGTATTCCATGACCACGTCCATAGCCTGGCAGTCCACCTCGATTCTGGCAATATCGCCATGAACTCTGACCCGTACATTGTAAATCCCAAGTTCCTTAAGATAAGACTCTGCCTCTTCCACCTTACGCATATCCGCATAAGTCAGCCTGGTTCCATAAGGGAATCTGGTGGCCAGGCAAGGCGTCGAAGGCTTCTTCGCTACGGAGATCCCATATTCTTTCGCAAGCAGCCTGACCTCTTCTTTGGTAATGCAGGCGTCCGCCAAAGGACTGATGATTCCCAGTTCTCTTATCGCGCGGATACCCGGGCGATAGGCCTTAAGGTCATCCGCATTGGTCCCTTCCATTATCCATCCTGCCTGCAGCTTAGCGGCCTCGCCCTGGATCCGCTCAAACAAATGCCTTTTGCAGCGATAGCACCGGTCTGTCGGATTGTCCGCAATCTGCGCGGTTTCCAGTTCATCAATCTTAAGTATCCTGAAATCAGCCCCAATCTCTTCGGCAACCCTTTTGGCGCTTTGCGCGTCACCAGACGGGTGCATCGCCGTATGAAGGAAGACTGCATACACCTTCCGATTACTTTTTAACGCCGCTTCGCAGGCAAGTTTCAGCAGCAGGCTGCTGTCCACTCCGCCGGAAAATGCAACGATCACGTCCTTCTTGGCATAGCCTTCCATCTGTCTTCTCAGGCACTGCATCTTCTCTTCGTTCCTTTTCATTCCCTTTCCTCTTCCTGCCTTCCTCTTAATCCCAGCCTGTTTATCTGGGCCGCAATATAGCCCGCCCCGTATCCATTGTCAATATTCACCACCGAGATGCCATTGGCGCAGGAATTAATCATGGTCAGAAGGGCCGACAGTCCATGCATGCTGGCGCCATAGCCAACCGAAGTCGGGACGGCAATAACCGGCTTATCCACCAGGCCTCCGATAACGCTGGCAAGAGCGCCTTCCATGCCGGCCACCGCGATCACGCAATTGGCCCGCTGTATGGTCTCCAGCCTGGCGAGCAGCCTGTGCAGCCCGCTTACTCCCACATCGTAAACGCGCTCTACGCAGGCGCCAAAATATTCGGCCACCTGGGCCGCTTCCTCCGCTACCGGAATATCTGCCGTGCCTGCCGTACAGACGGAGATGCGGCCTGCTCTTTCCTTTCCCTCATGTTCTATCTTCAGTATTCCTGACGTCTCATCATACTGCACCTGTGCGTATTTGCTCCTTATCAGTTCATATTGTTCCCTGGATGCCCTGGTGCCAAGGACTTCCCCTTCTTCCTCATACAGCCTGCCAAAGATCGCAAGGAGATGCGCATCTGCTTTTCCGGCACAAAATACGACTTCCGGGAAACCGGAGCGTATCTTCCTGTGGGTATCCAGCTTGGCATACCCCAGATCCTCAAAAGGCTGGCGTCTCAAGGCGCCTTCTGCTTCCTCAAGGCTCAGTTCCCCCTTCTTTAACCTTTCCAGTATCTCGCGTGTCTCCATAATCTCCTCCTGTATGTATGCATGCTATTCATCCTGTTTATTGATCTCTTTCTTAATATTTTCCCAGACTCTTTCCGACATCTCCTTATACTCCGTCTCCTCCACGCCCTCTTCCGGAATGACATACTTTTCCAAATACTCCCATTCCAGGCTGGCATACTCCGGATACCGCTCCATAAATTCCGTATATTCAACGATCCTGTCCTCTTCCAGCATCCTCCTGGCCATCTTCATATATCCATTAAAAGAAAGGCCATGATTACGATTAGTCCTTGTCCCGTACGCAAATACTACGCGTATATAATATTTAATTTTGCTTAAAGAAATCCTTATCTTATTCATACACATATTTATACCACCATCTACTGTTTTTTAATATATGATAACTCATTTTGAGTTAAATCTCAACGTGATTGGTTCAAGTATAATAATATGTTTCCGATAGGAGGGAATTTGTATGACGTATCACGAAGACTTGTATATGATTTATAGAGATCGTCTTAGGGCGCTGCGAGAAGATAGCGATCTTTCACAGAAAACTATCGCGGATTATCTCGGCATTGGTCAGACTACTTATTCCCAATACGAACTTGGCAAACGTTCCATGCCAGTAGAATATATTATCAGACTCTGCCAGTTTTATAACGTTTCCGCAGATTATATGCTTGGTTTAACAAATGAGAAATAAAGATCTATTTTCGGATATTTGCAACCAGCTTGTTAATGTCTGCATGACTGCCGGAGCGAATAAGTTTCTACGAACCCTATCTTACTAACCACTTATTATTTTGCTTCTATCGCTTTCTGTTCTCTTAATTTTTGATTTGCTTTTTCTACATTCAATTGTGTAAGCAGTAAAGCTACCAGAATATTAATAATCATTGGGAGCCACAGATACATAAAGTGAAGCATATTAATACAAGACTGTGACTGTACTGCCAGTTTTCCATCGAAACCACCAAAGTCAAGTAACCATCCCACAATTGCTGTGCCAAGTCCACTACCAATTTTTAATCCCATAGAAGTACAGGAATACATCGTTCCGTCAATTCTCTTTCCATACTGTAAAAATGTATGTTCAGAGCACTCAGCTACTAATGCATTTAAGTTTCCCTGCCATGGAGCCATACCAATCGCTCCAATCGCTGTACCCGCCAGCATAAGAGGAACACTTCCCATATATCCTGCAATGATCACAATTCCACGTCCAGCTGCTGCAATCAAATATCCAGAGAAGTTCAACTTATAATATCCTTTATATTTTGCTACCATTGCCGGTAAAAACGCAAGACCTATAATAAGCGCCAGATTTATCGCTCCAGAAAATGTTCCGAGCAGTTCTGCTTTTCCGAGTACGTATGTCATATAGTAAATTCCACAGTTTATAATTGCCGAATATGTCTGTCTGAGGATATCAACAACAAGAATTACGATATAATATCTGTTATGTATTAACATTTTAATAGATTCAATCAAACTGTATTTTTCTTCTTCGGATTTTTCCTCTCCATTTCTCAGTTCTTCCTCTGGAAGTTCTTTTACCGAAAATACAGTCAGTGTATTAGAAATCAAGCCAATAATCGCATAAATAATTGCGATTGTTCTCCAGCCTTCTGCTCCCCCGCCAAGTTGCTTAACCAATCCTACTGTAATTGTCTGAATAAGAAAACTTGTACCAAATGCGAACATGAAGCGGATAGATCCCATCTGCACACGTTCTTTTAAATTCTTTGTTACCAGTGCTGTTAATGTGGAATATGCTATATTATTTGCTGTATAAAATCCTGCATTTAATAACAGGTAAGTAATAAAGAACCATGCATACTGAGAAGTTTTTCCTAATGTAGTCGGAACTGAAAATGCTGCAACCAGTGTAATTGCACATCCAAAATATGCACCAAACATCCATGGCCTTGCTTTTCCCATCTTGGTATGTGTACGGTCAATCATTGAACCAAAAATAACATCCGAAACACCGTCGAGTACCTTCGATGCTGCGATCAGCGAACCAATTACACCAGCCTTTAATCCAACAGTATTTGTCAGGTAAATCATAATAAACGAAGATAAGAATGCAAATACCACATTGCCTCCTATATCGCCGGAGCCATATCCTACTTTGTTATACCATTTTAAATATCTCTTTTCTTCCATCGTGTTCACTCCCCTATTCATTTAACATTTTTTTCTTACTGCTTCTTCCATCGGAAGCCCGGTATCATAATCCAATTGTCTTGGTTCATATTCTTCATTCTCTCGCTGTCTTGTATATCCTTCATTTTCCCAGTCTGGAATAAAATCGGTTCTCCACGGACGCATACTCCACTGATATCCACGGTATAAATCTCTCGTATCGTTCATATGCTGAATCAGTTTATCATGTAATGCATTGCGCTCTTCTATATACTTCTTATCTTCGATCAGGTTGTTCATCTCATATGGGTCATTTTCCAGATCATAGAATTCATCTGTATCCAGAAGATGGATGACCAGTTTATAACGTTTAGACATTACTGCTCTCATAATCTGCAGTCCACCAAATCCATCATGATCTATCTCATATCTTGTAAACTCTGTAAATACTACATCATTAATTTCTTTCTCCGGGTTCTTAATCTGTGGAAGCATACTCTTTCCTTCCAGTAATTTCGGAATCGGGAGTCCAAAATAATCCAGAATCGTTGGTGCAATATCAATATGGGATGCCATTGCGTCTTCTACATATCCCTTTTCCCCACCTTTAATAATCAATGGAATATTTGCGACTTCTTTATATGCCGCTGCATTTTTAGAAAATAATCTGTGTGCACCTAGCATATCGCCATGATCCGAAGTAAAAATGACCAGTGCATCTGGTGCAACTTCCCGGATTTTATCTAAAACTCTTCCAATTTCATAGTCCGCAAAGGAATTGCATCCCAAGAACAGTGATAATCCATCTGACGGCTGGTTAATTTCATCTTCAGTTGCATGCAGATTCTTTCCCGACCAAAGTCTCTGCATAAATGGTTTTTTTGAAAGATCATCCTGAAAGTTCGGACAACTTTCAAATTTAAATCCATCAAACATATGGTTAAACGGCTCCGGACAAAGTGATGGTCCATGTGGTTCATCATAGGATACACTTAAAAAGAAATCTTCGTCCTGATGGTTTTCTAAATATTTGATCGCACGGTCTGAACAACGATGTGCATAAGTAAATTCTTCTGAGAAACCATCTTTATAACATTCTTTTGGATCTCTGGACCTTACTTTTTCCTCATCCGTCAACTCATCCAGATATGTTTTCATATCATACCAGTATTCCGGATCCCATCCTTCTGGACATCGCCCATTTCCAAAATAATCAGATCCATCCAGATGCCATTTTCCAATATACCCACATGAAATCCCATGATTGTGCAATCTCTGTCCAATTGTTTTAACATTATCCCCCATTGCAATACTGTTCGTTACCATTCCGTTCGTATGTGGAAATGTACCAGTAAAAATTGCACTTCTTGCTGGACCGCACACCGGCTGACAGGTATATGCATTTTCATAACGGATACCTTCTTCTGCCAGACGATCCAGATTTGGTGTCTTCATTTTCGGATTTCCATAGCATCCCACCATATCTTTCCTGGTCGTATCTGTCATCAGAAATATCACTTGCTTTTTCATCTTTCATCCTCCTCGATTTCAATTTATGATTGATTCTGCCCGTCACTTAATTGCATACTCAGTATAGTACCCCGATTGTAGTATTCCTATATCAGATTATGTGTTTCGTATGGACGATTCTGCTTTTCCAAAGGCAAGCGCTTGCTGTTGGGATACAATAGATAGGTAACATAAAAAAACAAGGATTCGCTTCGATAATAATCTAAACGAAGGGAGAATCCTTGCATGTCAATCTTATCACAGCAGAAATACCAACGTCAACGAATGGTTATATATACACAGAAACATTCTAAGAACTAAGACAGATCCGAAAGAGATTAAAAAAATATCAATGGACGGATTTACTTTTGGCTTCTCAGGAATTATGTGAAAAAGATAAGTGCCTGTGAAGTTGTCAATACTTTTGACTCATTCACAGAACGTGGTTCAAGAAAACTTTCTGTTGTATAAGGCTTCAAATACGGTATTGGGGGGAAGGTAAGGGGTGAACTCGCAATCATGTATCCGGAAAGGATGCCAGAGTAGCAAAAACCGCCGGAATGCCAAGACTAAATGCATGCCCGGATTATGGATTATTTTCCGGCCGCTCTTGACATACCAGTTTATTTCTGATATGTATTAACCAAGGACTTGACAGCGGAATCCGCCGTCAAGCCCCATTAATTATCATAGAAGATCTGAATTTACAGAAACCAAAGGCAAACGCCTGCTATCTTGACAGTATTTGATTATGAATATATGCGAAAGAGAGGGACCTCTATGATTAACGTATCAGGTCACTTTAGAAACGAACGAAGATCCATTGGCTTTGAAGATCATTCCGCTTCACTGTCTGTAAATTGCTGTGGCATGCAGATCTTTAAAACTAAGGATTATACGCAGAATCGTGCAGCTGGTCGTGTAGATTACCAGTTAATCTACATCCATAAAGGAGCTGGACATTATTACCTGCACAAAAAATGGGAAAATCTGAGTGCCGGAAATATTCTGCTGTTCCGACCACATGAGCCTCAAACTTATTCTTATTATTTTGAAGAACATCCAGAAATCTATTGGATACACTTCACTGGAAATGAATGTAAAGAAATAATCCAAAAATACAACCTGCATAACTGTTATATCGGTGAACATAGTTTATTAAAAACGCTATTTCAGGAAATAATTATCGAATTACAAATAAAGAAACCCTATTTTGAAGAGATGGTGTTAAGTAATTTCCTACAGATTCTTGCTACCATCGCACGTTCTCATCAGCAGATTCTCTCTCCTCTTGAGAATGATTTTTCCATAAACCGCCTTGTAATCCAGTTGAATCAGAAATATATGGATGACTGGAACATAGAGTCTATGGCAGAGTATTGTAAACTCAGTACCGGATATTTCTCACATCTCTTCAAGAAACGTATGGGGAGTGCTCCTATGAAATATCTCACAGAACTTCGTATAGAAAAGGCAAAAGAATTGATTGCTACTAATTCCATGAATTTATCAGATATTGCTCAAATGGTAGGATTTACCGACTCCCTTTACTTTAGCCGAGTATTTAAAAAGACTACCGGAATTCCTCCAAAAGAATTCCAGCAGTCTTTGCTTACTTCAAATACTCCCGACTGGTGGGCTGATTAATATTCAGTCCACTATTTTATTTTTTCAGCATTTTCATACCTCTTGATAGTTTCGTTTACTTGTTCTACTATTGATTATAAAAATGTTATGCCTGTCTGTACATGCACAAAATTATAAGCAATATGCACTTTTTCTCTCATAAACCATCAACAATTTACACGATTTCCAAGTTCCATGATTTGTTCATAACAATGTTCAAAAAATATTTGATATCCTTCGCAAAAGTAATTCAAATATCCGGAGTCCCCCTGCTCCCGGTTTCTCATACATCCGCCTCCGCAAAGTCTGTAGTACCTGCACTTTTTACATTTTAAATCAAGCTCCATTGAACGTTCCTCAAATCCTAACTCTTTACGTTTTTCATCAATCTCTGAAATAATGTCCGTATTCAGATTTCCCAGGTAAAAGTCGTCCAGCACAAAAAAATCACAAGGATACACGCTGCCATCCGCTTCCACTACATACTGAATTCCACACTGCCCCCTCTGTTCACAGGACTCAGCCATATACCCTGCTGCCAGCCCCACATAATTTTCAAACTGTCTGATATACGGATGACATCCTTTTTTCAGGTCTTCATACCATAACCCAAATAGTTCCATCAAAAACTTTCCATACTGTTCTGGCTTAATTGAATATGCAGTTTTTCCATGTTCTTCTCCATATGGATCCAGACAGGCAATATATTGTTGGTAATGCCATCCCTGCTGCCGGTAAAACGAATAAATTTCTTTTATATTTTCAGCAATCTTTGGTGTTACCACTGTTAAAATATTATACTCCACACCATATTTATCCAGTAACTTTGCAGTCTTATTTATCCGCTCAAACGTATCTTCCCCATTCTTACTGTGACGCATAGAATTATGTATCCTGGCAGTACCATCTACTGATAATCCAACCAGGAATTGATTTTCTTTAAAGAATTCACACCATTCCTTTGTAACTGCATATCCGTTTGTCTGAAATGCATTGATCACCCGTACATGGTTTCGATTATATTTTTTCTGAAACCAGACTGCCCTCCGGAAAAACTCCAGTCCACGAAGTGACGGTTCTCCGCCCTGCCAGGTGTAGCTCGCAACACCTTCTGCCTGAAGCATTGTTCTGCGAATCAAATTCTTTAGAGTATCTTCACTCATCATTCCATAGAATTCCTGCTCTCTTTTGGCTGCTTCATCACAGTAAAAACAGTAATCACATGTCATATTGCACATCCCGGATGCCGGCTTCACTAATACACTTATATTCCTCATTCTTTATCCTCCAATGAATGATATTCCAACCTTCATAACCCCTGCCAGAACCATAACCCAGATTGGATTCATCTTGATTTTCCGAAGTAATACGATGCATACCACAAAAATCACGACCAGACTCCATTTTGTTCCTGCCAGTGCAATGGCTGCTGCATTTCCCCAAAAAGCAGTAATTAAAATAGAAATTCCTGCTGAGGCAATCATCGCAACCACTGCCGGTCTTAGAGAGTTCAATACTCCCTGCAGCATAGCCATATTCCGATATTTCAGATACAATTTCGCAATAACTGTAACAATAATACAGGATGGTAAGATGCATCCAAAGGTTGCCACCAAAGCACCTGGAATTCCCGCAATCTTGATTCCAACAAACGTAGCTGAATTAACAGCAATCGGTCCAGGTGTCATCTGCGAAATCGTAATCAGATCGGTAAATTCTGACATGCTGAGCCACTTATGCGCCGTCACAACCTGCCCCTGAATCAGCGGCATTGCTGCATATCCTCCACCAAAACTAAACATACCAACTTGTAAAAAACTAAAAAACAACTGCAGATAAATCATTTTTGTGCTCCTTTCCTTACAAGGAAAGTCCGGATTACTCCAATCATTCCACAAGTAATGACTATATATATTACATTCACGCCATAAATGCAGGACGCTCCAAATGTACCTGCCATGATCAGTAAAGATAATGCGTCTTTACTCTCAACAATTCCTGCTCCCATTTCATAAGTCACTGAAGCAATCACTGCACCAACTCCCGCCTGCATTCCTTCCAGCATCTGACTCACAAGATAGTTACTCCGAAATGCATTGTAGCAAACAGATATCACAGATATAATCAGGAATGGCGGAATAATAGTTCCAACAATTGCAACCAGCGTTCCCAACATTCCCGCCAGCTTATATCCCACCACAATTGCTCCATTCACCGCGATTGCCCCTGGTGATGACTGCGCAATCGCTACCAGATCCAGCATTTCATTTTTTTCAATCCAGTGATAATCATCTACAAACTTCTTTTTCATCAACGTAACTATTACATAACCACCGCCAAATGTAAAGGCACTTAAATATAATGTTGAAATAAATATTTTCCATAGTACTTTTTTCTTACATTTCATAACTATCTTATCTCCCTTCACCGTCTCTTAGTATATCCTCGGTTGACACTTATGTAAAATACTATTATTATATGAAATAGATAACTTTTTCATTATGTATTTTAGGAGGAACGCTTATGACATTACGGCATTTGAATATTTTTGTTTCTGTATATGAGTACAACAGTATTACCAAAGCTGCTGATGCACTTCACATTGCACAGCCTTCTGTCAGTCTGGTAATAAAAGAATTGGAAGAATATTATGGAATTCAACTATTCGACCGGATCGGGCGTGGGATTACCCCTACAGAAGCAGGAAAAGAACTTTACAGCTATGCAATTCATATTGTCTCTCTCTTCAATGAAATGGCGCAGCGTATAAAAAACTGGGATAATGTTGGAACTCTGCGTATCGGTGCTAGCATTACAATCGGTACACACATTCTTCCTGGATTAATCAAGGAATATCAGAAAGACTTTCCCTATCTCAGAATCAAGGTAACTGTAAATAAATCATCCACGATCGAACAACATATTTTAGATAATAAAATTGATATTGGGTTAATTGAAAACCAGCCTGATCATCCCGAGATTCTCTCTCAACCGTTTATGAAAGATAATCTTTGCGCAATCGTTCCAAACGAAGATCCACTTTCTTCTAAGGCGTATATTACCCTTGAAGAACTGGCTTCACGTCCATTTCTAATGCGTGAAAAAGGAAGTGCCGGGAGAGAAATTCTGGACGCCTGCTTTTCTTTAAAAAATATTCATGTAAACCCTTTATGGGAAAGTTCCAGTACTCAGGCTATTGTAAAAGGAGTTTCTATGAATCTTGGTGTTGCTGTTCTTCCTTATCTTTTAATTAAAAGAGATATTGAAGAACATAACGTCAATTACCTGCCGTTTAAAACCCCGTTAACTCGAAATCTGAATATTATTTATCACAAAAGTAAATACCTCACCCGCAACATGCTTTCATTTATTGGACTTTGCAAAAAAAGTGGGCAGGAGTCATTTGGTGTGCATCCCGTCAAGTAGACAATTGAATAAATATAAGATTAGTGGACCTGTTGACAAACTAAAGAAAAATGACTTTCTGTATGGTATACTTATTATATCAATTGCAGGAGGTTACTTTTTATGATGGGAATACAAAACGGACAAATCCAAATAATAATCCTTGATATAGATTCCATGATTCCAGAGAATCATCTTCTGAGACAGATTAAAAGTAAACGTCAGGCGTATGGTTTGACGTTTACACATTAACCAAGTTTGAACAGACTATGAATGACTAAGGGCTGACTTGCGAATGATATCCATTTTATAAAAATAAAGGAAACGCTTGTAAATTCAACGTTTCCTTTACCTTTAAATAATGCCGCAGACCGGAATCGAACCATTTTAAGCAATCACAAATACTGATAGAAAGGGGCTTTGAGGACTTCATCACGGTCTGGGTGTTCAAAAAGTGTTCAAAGGTTTTTCATTCACAAACCGTATTTTTACTTGTAAAATGCTTCAATAGCTTGTACTAAGAAATCAGCGGTACCTTTACCATATTTCTCATCAGTCATAGACTTAATTCTTTCGTTGCGATAATACTGTGCCTGTGCCAGCATAAAACCTTGTTCTTCTTTTATTTGTGATAACTGTTTCATAAGTAAGCCATACTCTTCAACGATTTCTTGAACTTCCAAAGAATTTACATCACAACCTTTCTTTGCAATTAGCTTTTGCAAAACTGCTTCTATTCGTTTGTTGTAACTTTCAGCTACGTCTTTGCTAATGGGATTGTTGGCTACGGATAAATATTTTTCTTTTCCTCCATACCACTCAACAACTTTGGCATAGCCTTTCTGCATTTCTTCCGATGAGACTACCTCAATATAATGCTTTTTCCATTCTTCAACACTTCCAAACTCTTTGATAGCAAGTTCTTTCATATTGTCGGGCATATGTTCAAGCATAGTTTGAAACATTTCTTCCACTTCTGTTTTACTGAAAATTGCAAAATCCATTCTATTCTCTCCTTTCAGAATGTCATCAATGCTGGCAATCAGACGTTCCATACGTTCTTTCTTTACTACCAGCATTTTTCTCTGCATTTGCAGAATCTGGTTTCTTTCAAGAGCCGGGTTGTCCATAACAGCTTTGATTTCTTTCAAGGGAATATCAAACTCACGGAAAAACAAAACCTGCTGTAATGTTTCCAATGCCTTATCGTCATAAAGCCGATATCCCGCATCACTTTTCTCTGTTGGCTTTAACAATCCAATTTCATCATAATAGTGAAGCGTGCGAACGCTGATACCTGTTAAATCTGATATTTCTTTTACTGTCCTCATAACTGCTGACCTCCTGTTCCTGATAAGATAACTTTAATCTATGACGTTCCGTGAGAGTCAATAGTTTTCAATTCAATAAATTGATTTTTCATTTTGATATTGTCAATATTAGTTGACACATTTTTCTCAAGGATATCACTGACTATGCTGCCAGTTCCAAATCCTCATAATACTTCCTGCGTTTTATCATAGGAGGAAGCCCGCCATTGGCAGAGCAGATCCTCCGGTTATTCCAGTAACTGTGGAAATATCTCCAAATGAGTACTTTTAATTCCTCTACCGTCATCTGCTTTGTGTCATAACGGCCGTAGAGAAGTTCCGTCTTCCTTTTGGCCCACATGCTCTCGCAGCGGGCATTATCATGGCAGCGTCCTCCGGCACTGTTCATGCTTTGATGGATGTGGTACTTCCGGATGGTCTGGCGGTAGGCCTCACTGGTATACTGGGTTCCACGGTCACTGTGGATGATCGCGCCTTCCAGTGCAGGATAAGCAGTCAGGGCGCTTTCCAGTGTATGGATACACAGATCTGCTTTCATGGTTGTTTCCATTGCCAGACCAAGGACACTAAGATCAAAGCAGTCGAAAATCGCAGATACATACAGTTTCCCATTGGATGCCGGGATCTCCGTGATATCTGTAATACATTTTTCCAATGGGGCATCTGAATGAAAATCCCGCTTCAGCAAATCATCCGATTTCATAGCCTCCCGGTCTGCCTTTGTAATTCCGTTCGGTTTTCGCTTTAGCCGATGGCTCAGGCCAATCTGCTCCATAACCCGGTATACGGTTCTCTCGCTGGGAATTGATACTCCCTCCGGCTGCTTCAGGCACAGCGCCTGATACATTCGGAGCCGTCCGTAAGTATCGTTACATTCATCCTCGCTGGCAGTCTCTTTCATGGCATCCGCCAGATCCTGGTACTTCCAGGGACGGTCTTTGTTTGCAAGATATTTATAGAAGCCTTGCCGACTGACACCAAGCATCCGGCAGTAAAATGAAATTTTCCCGGTCATCCTGCCGTCCTCTGTTTTCAAAGCCAGAAAGATCATTCTCTGGTTTTTGCTGACTTCCGACGGCTGGCGGCGAAAAAAGCACTGGCTTCCTCCAAAAATTCGTTTTCTTCCTTCAGGCGGCGGATTTCTTTATCCTGCTCCTTAACCCGCTTACGCAGCATGGTAATCTCTTCTGACAGGCTCATTGCGCTGGCAGGGGTATGAGAACCTTCCCCAATATCCAACTTACCAGCTCTTACGGCTTTCAGCCATGTATGCATGGTTCCTTCAGGGATTCCTAGTTCTTTAGCCGCCTTAGCGCCACCGATTTCTTTGGCAAGTTTTACTGCCTGTACTTTGTATTCATGGTCATATTTACGTGCCACTTTAAATACCTCCTTATTCTCTTGGTTTTATTATGAAATCCTTGAGAATAAGCTGTCAACTTTTTTTATACCACACCAGAATTATATTTAGTAAATAAAAGATACATAGAACAAAAAAGATAACATGAAAGATATTTGACAAGGCGAATATTCAGGTAAAGGAGGGCAGACAATCTTATCCGTAAAGATAAGCAATTATGTTCTATGTCAAAACGCCACTTTATACAGTTGACAGACGTACAGAAGCGATTACACGCTTCTATTGAAAACTTGAGATTATATATGGAAAATGCTACACTTCCTTCAGCAGAGATGGCACAGCATATAGATATGACAAGAAAGCAAAAAGAAAAACTGGTAACTGCTATTTATTTCAAAGACAAAAAAGGAAAGGATTTTTATACTTGTACAGACGGACGGATTAAGTCTTACAATCCACAATTTATTGCTACAAGCAGAGAACAGTTGATAGACAAGTTATATGAGTATTATTTTGACAATGTACTGGAAGATGTCTATAAAAACTGGGTTCAACATCGTTCTGAAACGAAAATTGTGTCGGGAAAGACGATTGAAGAAGACATTGGGATTTGGAATCGTTTTATTGCTGGTTCTGAAATAGCCACTATGCAGATTGTGGATATTAAGCCAAAGGATTTGATGAAATTGTTTCAATCGTGGACTGGCAACGGACTAATTACCCGAAAAGATTTTAATAATCGAAAATCTGTGTTAAATGGTATTTTCAGATATGCGGTGCTAAATGAGATTATCACTTACAATCCGATTACTTCTCTTCCGTGCAATGATTTGAAGTATAAAATACCAATGGCAAAGAAGAAAGCCTACACAAAAGAAGAACGCTCCGCACTGCTTGCTTATTTAAAGAGTTTAGAGCCGGACGCTTACATTCTTGCAATTATGCTTGCGTTCTACGGAATATTCCGAATTGGTGAAATCAAAGCATTGTCATGGGATAACACAAACGAGAATATGATTACCATTCAACATCAACTTGTGGAGGAACGGATATTACAGGAAGATATGACACTAAGCGAACCGCAAAGAATGAAGGCAGACCATTGACAACAGATTCATTTAACCGTCGTTTAAAGAAATATTGTACAGAGATAGGAATTCCCTATCTATCAAGTCACAAAATACGTTTTACGGGTGCGTCCATGCTCTATGATGCCGGAGTAAAGCCGATTGATATTCAACCACTTTTGGGGCACTCTACGCTCACTATGACGCAACATTATATCGGTCAGCGTGTAGCAGAAAGAGATACCTCGCAAATGGCAAAGATATTGGCGTAAGCCTTGTATTTACGGACTGTACAACTTTGTACAACTTTTCAAAGAGAATGAAAAATGCTTCAAACCCACCATTTACAAGGGTTTGAAGCACCTTAACCAAATGCCGCAGACCGGAATCGAACCGGTAC
>UMGN01008932.1_pt1 | contig 167628 bp, 211 predicted proteins | sample 1965281 | NCBI WGS metagenome assembly UMGN01 (sample SAMEA4836073, study PRJEB28245) | human gut metagenome | biome: gut microbiome; material: fecal sample | place: Denmark | collected 2008 | reverse complement strand
AGACAAATACAAATATTGCCAATCTTCCAAACCTAATATCTCACATGTATTAGGATTCATTTTTGATAACAGTTCTATAATTTTATTAAAAGAATAAATTACTGTATCTGTTTCGGAATCTACAACTTGTTCAAAATCGTTGTTTAATAAAATTTCTTCTTTTGAATTTATTGCAATTCCTCTTATGTCAATATCACTCACATAATCCTTAGTTTGAATATTCATTCCATAAGCATGACTTCCACCTAAACCAATAAGAATATTATTTTGCCCAAGATGAATATTAGTGCGTAAAAAATCATATTCTTTTCTTTCGATAATATTATTTGTCAATCTTTTCATCTATACCTCCATATATACCCACCAGCAGTTTTTTGTCTATTGTTACAAACCGCAATAATATTAGATTTATATATACTATTCTCTTTTGCAGCTTCACTAATACTATCCCATGTTTTAATTAAATTAAAATCTAAGTCATATTGGTTGACTGACTTACAAGATTTACCACTTTTTCGATAAACCACTTTACTAATATTTTTACAATCATCTGCATATTTCCACTGATAACCACCAGAAGTTTTCTTTTTTCCTTTTATACAAGACCATATATTGTGAATTTTTGTCTCTCTTTGAGCTTGTTGAATACTTGGATATTTATTTATAAAATTACCTTCAGTATCAAATTGCGCTACTGGTTTTGACATATTTTCAATAATTCTTTTACTACTTTCTATATAGGCTTGTTTAACCGCTTGCTCTGCATCATAATTGCACCATCCATTAATAGCACCTTGCTTTAATTTATTTTTCACAGTGTTATAAGAACAATGAAAATAATTTGCTACAAATTGAATATTTTTTAATTCATTATACTTTTCACATATTAGCTTTGTATCATTAGATAAAGCATATTCATTACATTCATCCCATTCTATTTCTTTATAATTAAAATTCAATATTATAGGCAAATTGCTATTGCATATTGAATTTTTCATCCACTTTATATTCGATTCCCTAGCATCAATTATTATATAATTGAAAACATTATTCTTTAATGCCATTTCTTTTTTGTATTCATCATTTGCGATTTCCTCATAATAATGCCTTCCTCCTAAATATGAAAAGTCGGATGAAGTGTAATGTTGTTTTCCATTGACCTCAATAATACAATTATGTTCAGGAATATAAAAATCGTATTCTTTATTATCAGACCATTCAAATTTTATATGTGTTTCAAACGGAATATATAGTTGGTCTAATAAATTACTCAAAAATTTCTCCCCATAGCTTTTATTCCCACTACAATAAGGACATTTATTAAGACGATTTCTTAATTTACTAGGTAGCATGTAAAATTCTTTTCCACAATCTTTACATAACCATAATAATTTTTTATTCGTATTAGCTGTGTATTTAAAGCCATCTTCAACATTTGCAAGATGTGAAGCTAAATTAGGATCTGTTGTCCACATATCGTTAAAACCTTTTAAAACACGTTTGTCAAAACAATATGGACAACCTAAATTACCTGTTCTAAAAGCATTACAAGGTAATGATAAAAATTCATGACCACAATCACCTACAAAATAATATTTTTGTCCTGAACTAATATTTTGAATCTTTATTTTGTTTTTATTAGAAAAATATTGAGGATGTTTAATTAAATAGTCTCGTATTTCTTGAATTTTAATTAAAATCACCTCTTCCACCAAGAGTTAAGATAATGATATTGTTACCCAAGTTCTTATCTGTTCTCAGGAAGTCATACTCTTTTGATTTTAATTTGTCCTTAATCTGTTCAATTGTCATTGTCCTAACCTCCAAAATTTTATATATCTGTTTCTACTCGTTCCTTGAAGTTTGAAATGCCTTTATTATCCTTGTTTTGAGAACGAATTAGATATACATATAAATTTGACATTGTATTTATTCTTTTCCATATTTTGTGTAATCAATAGTTTCAAACTGGTCGTATATATTAGGGACAAAAATACCAACCCAAAAATCTTTCTGAAAAATTTTATAGTATGTCACATCCTCATTCCAATCTTGAATCTCATCAATTACTTCTTTGTTCAACAAACCGAATTCATCACGACAAGCACCACTTTCCACTTTATATGTAATGGCATTGTATCGTTCTTTGTTTCTTTCTACTTGAGCGTTTACACCAATATAAACACAGGCAAAGACAAAAATCATAATTACCATTATAATTCCACTTATTACAACAGTAACCCTACCAAAACTTTTAATTGTGCAATCATTCTTATATAGAAATTTTCTTAACTTATTTTCATTTCTAGTATCAAACCACTCCATCTTTCCAACAATTACTAATCCAATTCCTACAATTAATACAATTAAACATAACCAAAATAACATAATTATACCTCCAATTTTTCTAATAAAATGTGCGTTTCATTTTAATGTAAAATATATACCATATATAGTATATATTACTTATTTTCAATACTATATATGGTATATTTGTAACAATTACTCACTTAATTCTGCAAGTGCCTTATCCAGATCCTCATCAGACATATTTTCAAGTGCTGCATCCTGTCTCTTAGCCTTGATTTCAAGCAATCTCTGTCTCATCTCAGCATTTTTCTTAGCGTCTTCTCTCTTCTTTTTCTCATCCAGCTTCACACTAACAATATACTTGACAATTTCAATCTTATTAGAAATCTCCTCATCTTCCTTTGACTTAGTATTCAGAAGACTTTCTTCCTCAGACTTCTTCGCTTCTGCATTGAGTGTCTTAAACACTGAGTCCAGATTTGTAAGAGATAAATCCCACAAATCAATTACGTTAATCATTCCTCTGAATGGGAACTGATAGTTTGATCTTGTTGCATTAATAAATAATTCGTTGTTTGTCATAATAATCTCCTTTTCTAATTAAAACTTAATCTTCATTATACGCTCTGTTGCGCCCTTAACCTTAACAACTAAATCTGCTCTCTTTGTCATAGAGAATCCAATTCCTGAAAGCTGATCATCAGTATCTTCTACATGACACTTAGCACCTAAAGCCTCGAATACTCTCTTGTGCTTCATTAAATCATTTTCAAGAAACTCAAGATAGAATCCATTAGGCTCTTCGCTATTTACACAATCCTTCAGGAAGAAGAATAAATGTCTATGACCAATTCCATCCTGCTCGTCAAAATAGTTTGGACTGTAACTAATTACTGATACTGGAACAAACTGATTTGTATTTACACCCCAAATCTCACGACTTGAAATAGATGAACTTCCAGACAGCTTTTCCTTAATTGAGAAGTTGCCATTCTCATCAAGTGTTACCTCTGCTACCTGAACATTACCAGAAACAGGTCTATTGTATTCAAACGCAAAAATCTCACCATTGAATTCAATTTCTGCCTTAAATCCTTTACTTCCTCTTGCTGCATACTGATTTACAAAGAACTTATAAACACCTGGCTTCATACGTGACATATCTGCCCATGTAATATTTTCCACAGAAGGCTTTCCCACCATCTGCTCCATAGGATGTGTAATGTCAACATCTAACTGACCGCCACATCTTGATATACTAGGTTTTCTGCAATTGCCAAAATAAATCTCGTTTCCATCAGGTTCTTTGCAATGTGCATCAAGATCACTGTTGTCATTTTGTCCCTCATTCCACTGAATTGAAAATCTGAGTACACCATCGACATTACCGCCAGCAGCTTTTACATTCTGTTTCATATCAGAATCAGTAATGTTTCCTGAATAAGCCCAAGATAATCCATTGTCCCATTTAAACATTGTCTTCGCATCTGGATTAACAGGTGCAACCATGGAAACAAAGTTCTTCTCGTGTTTATTCTCTACAAAAGCTTCAATTTCCTTTGCAGTTGGAAGTACCTTATCAATGAAATCCTGTGCTGAAATCTCTTCAACCTTAGAAAACTTCTTAGGACTTACGGCAACATCTTTTTCCATCTGCCCAAAAATATCATCTGCACCAACCATTCTTCTTGCAGCACTCTTATTTGAGAACAGTACATTATTTACAGTAATATCATTCAGATTAGCAAATCTTCTCTGTAATGAATCCATATATCCAAGCTCTGTAATGGTCTTCTTTGCATCCTCAAGCATTTTCTTTGTAAAAATAGCCTTTGGTCTTTTATAGTTGCTCGGTGCTGTAATCTGCTCATATTTCTTAACTGCTGTGTCAAGATCCATATCCTCACTTACATTAATAAGAAGTGTTCCGATAGAATGATTTCTAATTCTTCCGATAGCCATACCTGCTGTTACCGACTTCTCCCAAGCATATAAATCCTTTTCAGTATCAGAAGTCAGCTTATCATATTCCTTCTTATACTTCTTGAACTCTGTGAGTACGCCTTTCCACTCTTCTCCCTTGTAAAGTGTATTTGAATTGATAAGTTCAAGAATTGTATCAAGTGCATCCATAGTAATCTCATCGAGAGAACGCTTAAATACATTTCTTGTATCTCTGAACTGTCCTTTAACTTCCTCATTAGAACGACTACTTCTATTTACGAACTTACTTGGAAGCTCTAAGAAGAAATGATTCCACTGATGAGACTTTCCATTAATTTCTTCAAAGTTAAAATCTGTACCAATCTTAGGGAACTTAGTTGTATAGATATCTGTAACTGTATGAGCTTTTACAAAAGCATCAAGTGCATCACATACTGGCTGATATGTTGTATCACCAAGATTCAGTTCCCAAATCGTATGAATCTGGTTATCCTTAATAGTGACAGCAGAACCAATATTCTTAATAAACTGTCTACAACAACTACAATCATGCTCTCTACGCTCTCTGAAAATCTCATTTGTACCAGCAGGGAAGCTATCAAGATATGTATTCCATAATTCATCCTTATCTACATTTACCTCAAATAAATGTGTTGCCTCTTTCTGCATTTCATCGAAGTGCTTTTCCAAAGCCTTCTTAAACATCATAAATCCATCCATGTTTTGTACCTCTTCTTTCTTATATTTATTTTTGTTAATTGCTTCTATTGTTATATTCTCCGTTTATAATCCAAAGGAAACGAAGTTTTCTTGTTAAAATAATTCTTCTTTTGTATATCCAACCAAGGAGACAATTTTATTAATGATATCTTTATCATCTGCATTTGTGTCTAATTCAAATAAATCGAGTGTAACACTGTCATCTTTCATATCCTTGTATAATTTATTTGCTTCAATTCTTGCATCTTGAAGAGAATGTTTTCCCTCATTAAATTCCAGTTCTCCATTATTCATTTCTAAAATATCATTACAAAACAATCTCCAATGTTCTACTGATGGATTGTATGAAACACATTTGTCATCTTTTCGATTTCTAATCCTGAAACATAAATCAAATCCATATTCTTTAGCGACATCTTTCATCCACAAATCTATCTCTTCAGGACTAAAATCAAATGCAAACTGAATTTTAAAATTATGATTTTTTAGTACATCTATAAGATCATTTAATTCATTTTCACTTTTAACATGTACTACAAAATCAACTCCGACATTATCTTTATTTTCTAAAATTTTACTAATTGCTGCTTTCATATTTTTCTCCTTTCATTTTCCAAAGAAATCGAACTTTACTGTTATTTATCTACAACAACTATCTCTTTGCCACAATAAGGACAATATTTTAAATTTGCCATATTTTCAGGTATCCTCCAATATGGATCATCAGCATCGTCATGTTCTTTCGGGCAAATCGTTCTATAATCGTATTTTGTCCATTTACAAGTTTGTATTTCCTCGTATCTTCGAAGTACAACATTTCCTCTATCAATAAATATTTCCATTGGCTCACCAGTTGCATCCGTTTTCCCAAACACCTGCCTTCTAATTTCCTTTGGAATTACTATTCTACCTAAATCATCAACTCTACGAATTATTCCTGTTATCTTCATCTTTTCACCTCACAATCCAAATAAAGAGAATTTTCAAGTTCAATCACGATTGTCTTCTCTTTCATAATTGTAAATACCAACTACTTTTGCTATTTCTATACAACATTCATAATCATCCAAATCAGGTGATTGCAATAGCTCAATAATCTTATTTATTTTATCTTCATTATTCATAAAATCACCTCGAAATCCAAAGAAAGGATTCTATTGTCTATCTTTATTTTTTACATTTTTTACCTTACGCATTTTATGAAAATCGCAACTTTTGGTATCCTTATTAAAATATATACAAAATTTGTCATCCTCACATCCGCAATCACATTCCATTTCTGTATAAATTCTCATCTTAGTTTCCTTCCTATTAATACGGTTGACCGAATATACCTAACTTGATGGACAGTATGGGATTCGAACCCATCCACCGTAAGCACCAATGCACCGCCCAATCAAATCCAGGTATACTCAGTATCATATATTACAACCTTGCCAAAAATTGAAAAATCAGCACTATGCACTTACATCCCTCTGCATGAATTTATCAAAATCACGTTTCAGATAAAGATAGTTTGTTTTCTGAGATTGGCTAAAATTGCTTGTTTTATAATTTTTAATCCAACTTTCAAAGTCCTGATCCTGTTCTTTCTGACAAGCATATGCCATAAGAGCAATTAATGCCATTTTACAAAACTTGTATACAGGTGCGTCAATCTTCACACAGTCCTCAACCATATCTGTATAAAAATCCACATCATCATTCGTAGCATTAGAATTTGCATTTTCCCGTACAAAGGAAAGAATACTTTCTTCCGTATTTTCTTCCACATTTTCTGTTGTATTTATATGTAAGTAATCCATCATTAAAGCTGTATATGTGTCAATTTTTGCTTGTACAATCTTTTTATCAGATGTACCAGCTTCTTTATCAAGTGTGTCATAACTCCACTCTCCAATTACTTTATTATGTAAATCCTTTACAAGTGCATTTACAAATCTTGCAAACTTATTATCTTCGAGTCCTAACTTTGTGAAATTATGGAATGTAGCCATCCAGCAAAGAATATCTTTGAATACAAATATATTCTGAAATTTATTGCCACAAACTTTTGCGATTCGATTTCCATATTCATTTATCTTTTCGAATTCATCGAACGAAGAATTTTCCTCAAGATATTCATTTCTGTCTTTTGGTGCTTTTTTCCAATCATTTATATGAAATACAGTCATTACAGAATTTGCAACCGTCTGCTCATATGTTCCGTTCTTACGCATTGGTTCTGAAGGTGCAACACAATTTTTATAAAACTCATTGTTTGCAATATTTTTGATTTTTCTTGCATATGTAGGAATCCATGTAAGAGCCTTCTGGTTAGAACCCATAGACTTGTTACGATTATATCTTCGCACAAGCTTACTAATCTCTTGCATGGTGCAATTCTGATGAACGACAATACGGATCTGATAATCGTCAAATTTCTTTTTCAATTCATCTGGCAACTGTTCAAAAGTTTTGTTCTTAATGTCAAATTCGCAATTATCCCAAAGAATACTTCCGTTTTCATCTTTTACAAGATGCCCTTCTTTATCTCTTCTCTTTGCTTGATACTGAATAACGCTATTTTCAAATGATTTAGTTGTTTTCCAATTCATATTGCGAAACTTATTTAATGCTGTGGTTCTCTGTATACCATCAACAATATATTCCTGTGTTAATCCACCACCTAATTCTTCTTCACCAAGAATAATAGGAGGAATGTAATCTTCCGTAAGAACTGTTAAAATCAATTCATTCATTGCCGGGTTGTCCCAACAAAACATTCTCTGTACATCCTGATTTTCTGAAATATCCTCACTATTTACACTTGCTAAATATGAAGATAATGATACTGTTTGTTCTCTTACTTTCTTTGCCATAATTAATTCCTCCTACATTTTCCTTACATTAATTCTCTTATATTTTCATATGCTTGAATAGCTGCAAGATTATTAGAATATTGCCTACTATTCATATGTAATAATTCTCTGATTTCTTTTGCCTTATATCCATCAGATAATAACGATACAATTTTACGTTGTGTATATGATAACTTGTCCAAATATCTTTCAATCTTAGTACCTTCAAACAAGTATTCACAAGCAGTTTCATATGTATCAAACTTTGATGGAATAGTTTCTCCAAGCTCCACCCCGTCTTCTGTAACAAGATTGCTTGTACTTTCAAGTTTCTTAGCAGGAATACGTTTTGCACGATTACGATCACGAATCTCGGTTTTAAACTTTCGCTTAATGTTGCTGGCTAAGAATGAATCAAAATCTATTTCTTTTTCTGGATCAAATCTTAATGCGGTGTCTGATAATACACTTAAAGCGATGCTATAAAAATCGTCATAATCTTTGTCCGATATACCCCCAATTTTTATCAACATTGGGTAGCATATCTTTTTGAGCCGATACATTTCATTATCACAGTACCATTCCAATATTTGTTGTATTTCCATTATGTAATTACTTTCCCTTCTTAATTTCTCTATGTAACACTTCTCTAAAGCTCAACTCGTTATCATTGATTTTTGTATGTCGTGTCTCTGAACAACACTTCCTTATCCTTTGAGAACGACATAACTCCCACCATTTGAGTCCAACAATTTTTACATAATAACATTCTCCTTATCTACCTCCCTAATAGTCAAATAATTCAGTCATTACTCTTGGTTCATATTTACGCTTATCCATTCCTGAGATAGCTTTCTCAATCTCATCAGTAGCTGTTTCAGAAATTTTCTTTCCCAAAATAATGTCTACCACCTGCAATTCGTTCTTAATGCTTCTACGTTTTATTCTCCGTTCCTTGAGCATTTTATAGGCTTTATATCCTTGTGCAGCATTAAGGTTACAAAATTCTATGTAATGTAATATGTCACATATTTCTTTATCTACTGTGCTAAGTTTGTCTGTTAACTCATTCTTTCTATGTACTGCTTCTGAGGCTAATCCATTAAGTCCCTTTACCTTCTCAATCCAATATTGAATATTTTCAGCTATTGCCACCCTTTCAGTCTTCTCTTGTGTTTCTTCATGTGTCATTTGCTTTATTAGCTCTGGTGGCTGGTCATATTTTTGAACACGAAAGCACGATTTGAAAGCCTTAGAAAGATTATTGTTATAGACAGAATTGGCTTCCTTGTTTCCATAAATATCTGCCAAAGCTTCACATGACGTTGGAACATAACACCCCTTTCTGTCCCTCATAATCCAACGATTTCCATCTGTAATTACATATTGCGCCAATTAAAACCATCTCCTTCTTTTTAGTTTTAATGCACCATGAAGGACTTGAACCTACGACCGACCGGTTATGAGCCGGTTGCTCTAACCAACTGAGCTAATGGTGCTTGTTACTACTCAAAGTGAAATTGTGCACGGTTATAACAGGGCATACCAGATTCGAACTGGTGAATGCAGCAGTCAAAGTGCTGTGCCTTACCGCTTGGCGAATGCCCTATATTAATATTCTCTATTTAATTGTAAAAAATGGATTAAAATGCAGAAAACGCTAGATTTACCAGTCTTGACAACAATTGGTAAAATATGTAAAATAATTTTGCGGTATTTTCTGCCGTATTGGGTAAAACAGTCAAGTAGAAAGGTGCGCCAACACCGTTTGAATCGCTTGGCTGTTTTTTGTATTTCCATTTTTCTTACAATAATAATGATATTTCAAACATACGTTCTTGTCAATAGTTTTTTCGAACATTTGTTTGTTCTTTTTATGTATTATAATTATACATCAGATGGTGTCCCATAATTAGGACACTATTCCCGAAAAATAAGTGGAAAATTTATGTTGTGTACAATCTCCGCTTGTACACCTTCTAAACATAGATGACCAAAAAAGTCATTATCAAAATAATCTACTGTGGCAGCTTTATTAATCATCATTTTTCCTTCATCGGCATTAATCTGTCTTGGTTTTGTATGAATAAACGTAACACCGTTAAACGAATCAATCCATATCTTTCCCTGAGCTGAATCAATCATCCGTTTCGCTTCTTCTTTGCTAACGTACATTACGCATTTACCTCCTCTAATCTATATTCTGTTCCATAAAATAATCCATTGAAACAAGCTTTATCTATAAGTTTCTTCTCTTCTTTGCTTGTTACTGTACCAAGTTTTTCTTTTACTTCTTCTTTAGATATGGTAAATAACTGTTCTCCTAAAGCCATGGAATACTCCGTTAATCCATTATCATTATCGGCATGAATACAACTATGAACTGGCATATTAAGCTTTTTTATTTTACTCGTTAAAGCCATAACTGTAATAATGGTTGCGTGCTTAGTTCCGATTGGATTTGATATTATCACATATGGACGCTCATTTGTCTGGACAGAACCCATTCCTTTATATTTTATTTCTGCCTTTATAATGTCATATCTTTGCAATTGTAAATCCATATGTACCCTCCTCTCTTCTTTTGTATGTAATGGATTATCTTTTGACATTTTGTATTATATACTTGTCTATATATATTGTCAAGTATTATTATAAATATTTTTTATATTTATTTTTTTCTTTATATATGATACTCTATGTATATAGGAGGATTATACTTATGAAACTATCTATTCAGGATAAATTAAAAGAAAAAAATATGACACGTTACGAACTGGCTAAAAAAATAGGGGTAACATATCCAACAATCGACAAAATCTACAAAGGTGAATCAACTTCAATTAAATTTGATATCTTAGAATCAATTTGTAAAGAACTTGATTGTTCTCCAATTGAGATTCTTGATTCAGATGATAGCCAAATGAAACGACTTTTAAGTTATACGACAGCAATAAATAAAATGACACATAGTAAGGACGATGAACAATAATCATCGTCCTTACATATTTATATTACCCTCAGTTCATTTGCCATATTAATAGCTGCCTGATACTTGTCAACATCATCTGTAAGCATTCTTATAATCTTTCCAAAATCATCAGACTTTAGTGAGATAACTGGCATATTCTTAACTATTTCATCTCCCTTACCGGCTAATACATTATGAATAAATTCACCATGATCATTAATTAACTGTCTGTTTTTCTCTTCTGTTAATCCAATATAGTTCATTGTTGTCTGAATGTCTGTATGATTAAATAGCTTCTGCAATGATAATAAACAATCAGGATCGAACGGATGCATTTTGTGTATCCAGTAGCCGAAGCTTTTACGGAGGCTGTGGCTCGACACGGGGGAAGTTATTCCAACATCTTCAACTGCCTTTTTTAATTTCTTCCTATAATCATCTGTCTGCCATTTTACAATGTCATTGTACTCAACCACAAAATAAATGTATTCACCAATAGTCTCATATATTTTCTGTTTTTTATAATCATCAATAATCTTATTTTGTCTTTTGTTAGATAAATCTTTTCTCAAAAGATGACACCATGAATACACATTTAATTCATCATATTTCCATGTCTTTCTTCTGCAAAGCCAATCTGTCTTTGGCTGATACTGAAAAATATATTCATTATAATGCTCCATTGGATTGATTTTGACATGTGATAAATAATTATCAACAGCTTCCCATACCATATTACTCACAGGAAGATTAGTAATCTTTCCTGTTTTCTGTTCTTCAATAGTATCAATCTCACTTTTGCGTTTTCCATTTTCATAATACAAATCCGACCACTTCATCATTACTGTGTCACCAATTCGTCTACCAAGCAATAATTCAAGTAGTGTAATTAAATATCCATCCCATTCATTATTCTTTTCAAACCACTCTACAACATTCTTGATATCTGACATATTCCAGAATGGCTGTACCTCTGTTTTACCTTTTTTCTTAGTTGCATAATCTCTTGTCTGTGCCATATTAACCAACCACCTTTCTATATGTATTATTCTCTATTTATATATAATTCTTTATGTATTTCTCTTGCCTTTTCATATATATCTAAATAATCATCACACCATCTGACTTCAATATTTTTCGTTATTGACTGACATTGAATACAAAAAATATCTTTCAAATGATATTTAGGTCTTTGTTTTCCTTTTCTCTGAATACCTTGCCCTATAAAATTTTCTCCTAAATGCTTACAGCATAAAAATCTTGATGCTCTTTTGGGATTTCCCATATTCATTTTTATTACCTCTCTTTCTGCAATAAAAAAGAAGCAGGTGTTTTCTGCTTCATATTTTAAAAATATTTAATTTGAAATGTCTGCTTCATCAGGTTTTCAAATCATCAAATTTATGTTTTCTAGCCACAGCTCTGCATACTTCTTTAATAACATTTCTTTGTCTTTCTATTTCTGTTTTTTTAAGCAACTCTTGTTTTACTTCCTCAATAACAGATTTTTGCGCATTATATAAGACACGTTCATTCATTATTATTCACCTCTCTTATATGAAAACAATCTTTCAACAACAAATTATATATTCTGTTGAGCCATTGGACATCCAAAACATACTGCACAACCTTTTAGATCCTGTAAATGCTGCTCATTAATCCAGTTTTTATCACTTGCTTGTTCATTGGATATACACACGCCACACTCCTGCATATTTTTAACTTCGTCTTCTGCATAAAGCTTACCAGAATATTTTCCTAGCCTCATATAAATTATCTCCTTTCATATAAAAGCAATTTTTCATTTGCTTTATAGTTTCTCGATCATCTTCTTAATTCTGTTAATTTCTTCACTTGTATGAGGAGTGCCTCCTGCATTCATATCCACATACCACTGCAATACTTCTTTTTTTGTTTTTAGATTATTGATATTTACTTTAATCGAATTTCTCATTAAAGACATTTCATCTTCGTATTCGCTAATATACGAACCAAACGCAGATATTTCTCCGTTCATAAACCTTCGAATAGCGGTAATGCGCTGCAATCCATCCACGCAAACAAAATCATTATAATCTCCATCTTTTACAGAACCTTGCCAACTAGGACAATTAAAATATAGAATACGACCTGTTCTTCCTCCTCTCAAGAAAAACTCAATCCATGCTATTTGTTGTTCTTCTGTCCATACATGTCCCCGTTGAAAATCAGGGTTAAGCTGTAAGTCATAACTTTTTATATGTTCGTCTATAAATTGTAATAAATACGCAAAATCAAAATCACATTGCCAAGAACCATCTCGTGTAAAAGATGGTATATCTGCAAATTTTGTTATTTTCTTCATTCAATCATCTCCATTCTGTTTACCAAGAAATCGTCATTTCATATCGTCAAACAATCCTGTTAAATGCTGTTTATTAATTTCACTTGTATTCATCCATTGATAATCAAATCCATTCTCTCCTTCACATTTCTGTGAAATAATATCATCAACATCCATAGCTGTTAAATTATCTGGAACTTCTATTTCTTTTTCAATAGCGTATCTTATTCTCATCTATAACACCTCTTCCAATCTACCCATATAAAATTGCTTCCAGATCATCAATTACGATTTCCAACTGTCTACGAACTTCGTCATCATCAATTTCAGTTAAGGACAATTTATAATCTTTAATTTTCTCTTCAATTTGATCACAACACCATGTAGGATTATTTCGTTTTCTAGTCATTTATATCTCCTCTGCTAATCTTCCAAGTAAATCATTCTTTCTTAGTTGAAAATAAACTGAAAATCTCTATCATTTATTTCCACTGTAACAAGTTCTTTATTGTTGTCAAGAATACCTACAACCGCACTTTCATATTTGGCATATGCATTAGTACATTCATATTCCTTACCCTTTGTAAAGTGGTCGTCTGTTTTTCTACAAATAGCTTTGTTGTTCATTTATATTACCTCTTCTAATCTTCCTAATAAATCATTTTTCACTTCAATTATTGCATTCAACCTTGATTCAGTTGCACTAACCTTGCAAGCTTCTACATTATAAGTCATTTGCTTTTCTAGATCAGATTCAAGTCTGTCAATTTCCATATCAAGCTCACTAATATATTCTCTTATCTTTTCTCTCATATCTGGTTGATTTTCATACTGATATAGCTTTTGTAGTGGTTCTTGCATTGCTTGGTTGGTTTCTACACTTGCCTCGCCATACATATACATTTCCGTTTTTGGAGAACCAGACAGCTTCCACTTTACTTTTTGTACCAAATTTTCCATTATCTTTTACCCCAGTTCCAATATCTTACCAAAACAAACATTCTGCATTTTTGTTCCATCTGACATAGTTGTTGTGGAAAGCTGTGCTATCTGTCCGTGATTACCAACCTCTTCATCAGGAAAAGATTTGTTAATCAAATCAATTAACTCTCTTTTCGTTAATGCCGTATGTACTACTGTTTCAATTACATTTCTATTTTCCATTTTTCTACCTCCAATCATCTCAAGAAAGTTAAATTTACTCGCCTCTATGTTCTATAAACCATCTATTTGCTATTGTATGAGTCAATTCAATTTGAAGCATTAATACAGTATTTGCTCCGAAATCTTTTTCATATTCTTTTTTAATTTTCCCCAATTCGTTATCATCTGGAAAACCAGATATTTTTTCTGCTTCAAGAAATTGTCCGTATAATACCGATAATTCTTCATCCGATTTTGTTTCAAATATATTCAAATGCATAATGATTATTCTCCCTTCTTAACTTGAAACTTAGATTTCATCAATATCAATTTCTCTACAACTTCCAATTTCTATTGCATCAACAATTGTACTACCATAAGATTTTACTTCTTTAATAGTTTCCATCATATCTTCTTCTGTTTCCAACCATGCAATAGCCATTCCGTCTTTTTCGCTTTCATATACTAACATAAACGGCTTTTCAGGTTGTAAAAATGGCTTTCCACCATCAAATGATTCAAATTCTTTACTCATAATTATATTTCTCCTTTCCATTCCACAAGAAAACTTGAGTTACTTGGCTTTTTAATACCTAATATTTGTCTCAGCGGTTATTTTTCTTACAAGCTCATCCAATTCTTCATATTTTTCAAGTAAATATTTTAATTCTTCAATAGTAATGTCTCTTCTTTTACTACTATCATTAGTATCATATACAAAGATACTTCCATCGCTACAAGAACCAATATTCACCCCAAATGTTGTACCATAATTTCTGTCTCTGAATTTCTGTTTTAATATAGAATATTCATCATGTTCTAAAAAATATTTATGTTCTAAATTTTCACATTCTTTTAACTGACGATGGAAGATTTCATCAACATAATCTTCATAGGTATCATATTCACCTTTTCTATTAATATATTGAATATTTCTTCCACCCATAAAACGAATGCTTCCGTATTGGTATGAATTATCAATTAATTTTCTCTTATCATTTCTTTTGATCCATGCTTTGAGTGATACTGTTTTTGCATCTCCCCAATTATCAGTCGGCATATCTTCTTTATCTTTTTCGAATTTCTCTGACAACGCTAAAATATAGCTTAACTTGTTATCTTGTATTTTATCAACAAATGCAATTTTATCTTCTCTTGTTATATCATGCTCACAGTTATATATTTTTTCTTTTCCAATTATTATATTGCTCCCCTCATTCAGCAACTTCAAATCTTCTACATTCCATTCAAACATAATTTAACCTCCGTTCTTCAAAATAAACTATTATTTATTGCTCCTTCCATTCTACACAATATCACCCAACAACTCAATTACTTCGTCAAGTTTCTCATTCGCTTCTTCCATATTATCAATTGCATCTTCAGAACACATTCCTCTATAACTGCTTTGTAATCCTTCTGGCATATTATCAAATGCATTCTGTTCTTCGTTTAATATAGAAGATAGCTCACCTGAAACTTTCTTCAAATCGGTTTTAATCAAATCAATTTGAGTTTTGAGTTGCCTTATCTTTTCTCTTCTCTGATTATTCATTACCTATCACCCCATAATGCATGGACTACATCATAATCACTTGGCATACATGTACATGTCAAAGCTCCAAAATTCAACTTATTAAATTCTTCTTTTGTAATTTCAATTCCCATATCGCCATCAACAGTAGTATTGTAATCAAGTTTTCCCTGGCATTCTGGTCGAAAATACCATACTCTATAGAACTCTTTACCAGTCTTACTATTTTTACCACTAAACAAACAGGTAATTGTTCTGCCTGTGCTGATTTCAGTTGTAACAGTTTTTCTGAAATATGGATTGTATTGACTATATACATTTTTCCCGTATTTTAGATTTTCCTGTTTGTCATGTTCGCTCATAGCAAATAACTGTTGTGTACCTCTTCCATAAGAAGTATCATATACTCTACTACTGTTTACTCCAACTGTAGAATATAACTTAACTCCGTTTATGTCTGTTGTCTCAACTCTCTTTACTCGTTCACCGTTGATGTATTCATTACACAATCTGTCTGCATAATGAACATTTCCTTTTTCATCAACTGTACGAGTAATTTTCTTCATATCATAGTTATCTTTAGCTGCCTTTACAGCACTTCCTGCATAAATTCCTAAAAACGCTAATAGTCCTCCGAACATACTCATCAACCTCTTTCTCTTTTATATTATCTTCTCCATTTTTCCATTTCGTCAACTGACTTCTTATTTAAATTATTATACATATCTTGTCTCTTACGAGATTCTTCCTTTTGATTCGCTTTCCAAGGAAGATACACACATAAATACATTGCCACTAAAAATCCGATTAATTGTGCCATAATCATTACCTCTTTTCTTTCCATTTGTGTTCTGTTATACTATTCTTTATCGGAGGAGCTAACCATGATAGAAGAATTTATAACAGACGTTTGCGAATTGCTTGAAATAGGAGTGCCAAAAATTTCATATGACACTACTCATTTCACTACTAAAACAACAATGGCTCTATGTGAGCCAGAAACTAATACAATTTACCTTAATAAAGTAGATAAGCCAAATCCAGATTATGTATTTTCCATTGCTCATGAACTTCGTCATATTTATCAATATCAAACTGACGAAAATTTTTATTTGTCAGGATATAAACCATCTAATGAATGTTCATCTATTGAAGAATATAACCTTCAAATTGCCGAAGTAGATGCTAATGCTTTTGCTTCCATTATAATGACTGATTTCTTTTCAATAAAACCGCAATGGAATGGTTTATCTGACAAAGCTATTGATACTATCGAAAAACGAATCGAATTCCTTTTGACTACTGAATTTGTTTTATAAACCTAAATCCGTTTGCCGTAGTTTTCTTTTTAGAACCATCCTTACGATAGAACCAAATTCCTTTTATAATACCTTCTTCGATGACTTCTGTTGCTTTTGGATGTTGTCTACTGCCAGACCATTCTAAGAAAGCACATTCCCATTTCTCTTCTGATGGTTTGCTTTCTACTTTTTTGTCTGCTTTATAATCTGAAAGCAATTCTTCAATTTTATCATCTGTCAAATTTTCTATTCTATCTACATCTAATGAATAGAAATCTGTTTTATTGTAATGGTTACTTGTATGATGCCATGAAGAATATATTAAGCAAATTTCCTTTAATACTTTTACTGGAAGCTTCTTTAATTTCTCTATTGAACATTTTAACTCAACTTCCTGTTCTTCTATTACCTCAAAAATGTCTGCCTTTGTCCATTTACTTAATGGCTTTTCACCATCTTCGTAAGCTGCTACTGCATTGTTACTCATACTAAATCCGTTATATCCTGCCATATTCATCAACCTTCTTTATTATATATTATATCATGTGTTGTGTCCTATTAAAAGGACTAGAAAGTTCTTTTTATCGTAGTTCTAATCCAAGTACATCTTTTAAATATAAAGCTTTTTCTTTATCTTCAAGAACTCTTCCTTTTATATTTCCATCAACTTCAATTGCTGTTATTACTTTAAAATCTAAATCAGAATGAAGAAATTCATTTATCATATCAAGACGCTGCGTTGTTACAACAGGTGGATTTTCTTCTCTTGCTATTTCTATCCACTCTGGAAGTTCAGTATAATGTGTTGTTTCATCTGGATAATAAACAATATCATTATCCATATCAATGTTCAGTATCTCTTTTGCATATCTTTCAACAGCATTATTTTTACCTAATAATAAAATCATTTAATCACCATCCTTTTGAAATTTCCGTTTCATGTTAATCAAGTATGAATCGGTTTTCTTTTACGTTACTTACTCTATAAATTCCATTTATCTCTTGCAAAGAATAATAAGTAGTATTATTTCTTATATACTTATTGGTGATTTTACAAGTAACTAATCTGCTCCATTTTTCTGTTACATAAACAGATATTTTTACTGTATCACCTATTTTATAATCCATTCCAATCACTCCTATCTAAATCACAATTCCAATACTTACTCATAGTCTCTACATATATCCATTACTGTATCTATCACATTTAGTTTAGAATCAATTCCATAACCACTCATTAAGTCAAAAGAACTGTTATCTTTGGTATAAACTAAATCGCAATAATGATGCCATCCATCTTCTTCGTCATAAGCAAAAGTAATTTCAAGATTTATACCATCAACTATTTTGCATTGCCAAGGTCGTTCATCAAAGCTTTCTGGTTTATTACCTTCTCCATTCCATAAAGTAGGATTCATATCATTAAAAAATCCATTTACAATTCTCGTAGCTTTTTCTCTTGTCATATTCTAAGCCTCCATTCTTCCCAGTAAATCATCGTTTCATTGGATTTTTATGAAAAAGTTATGTTTAAAACACCATCCGACAGAATGTAATCTATCTAATGTTTGGTCAAATGTACTTCCAATCACACAATTATCCTCATAACAAAATCCTTTTTCTTTATCAAAATAAATATATTCATAGTCGTCCAATCCATCAGAAAATAATTTGTCAACTCGACCTATTTGCAAAGCGTTAAGCCCTTCCTGTAAAGAAACTCTAATATATTCATTCGTTGGTATAAATTCCATCTTTACTACCTTATCCCTTCTAAATCCTCATTTCATATTTACAATGGTTTACTAATATTACCATTGTTCCAAATTGCAATAACGGTTTTTTCAAGTTCTGGTGCTAATAGTGGATTTGTACAATATCTTTGTACATATGCTCCACATTTACATTGAGCGAGGCAATGCTCTTGATTATTGAATCTGTTATATATAATTTCAACTTCTGTCTCACCACAATATTTACATGGATTTAATTTTACTTTATGTTTTTCTGTATGTGACTTCATACAAATTCCTCCATTCTAAAGTTCATAGGAAACTCTTGTTCACTGTGCTTTATACACTATCCAATAATAATCTTCCTTACTTGAAATATCTTCTGCTGACATATCAGGATTAAACATCTGCGTTCTGCGTATAAAATCTTCGTATTTATCAACAAAGTCATCACAATAAGTAATCTCTTCTGATAAAATTCTTCCATCATTTGCAGCATAATCATAGATAACAGATGATTCACCACTATCATAAGTGTCAAGAAACATTTTCACATTTCTATCATCTTCAGTTTCCCTTAAATAATCAGTAAGACATTCCTCTGTTATTGTAAACTTTGTTTGTCTTGACGGATTATAGTTATTTCCAATATAATCATTTAATAATAATTCTACTGTTTTCATAATAATCACTCCTTAATCCACTTGAATAATCAATCTAATCTGCTTTTCACCCACACAATCAATAACAACTCCATTATCTCCTGTGACATACATATCAGGATAACGACCAACTCTTTCAATCTCAGATGCATCACCAGTTTTCATTTTGTTATTGAAAAAATCATATAACTCATTCTCAACAGATTCTTTTGTGATTTCCTTTACAACTTCAAATCCATCATGACAAAATCCTGTTTCATCTGATAACCAATCTGAAATTTCTTCAAGTGCATATTCTTTATCTTTTTCGTACATAATCTCTAATTTATCAGGTATTAACATTTCCCTCGGAAGATTTTCAAATATTTCACTATCTCCATCCGGATTCCACATAATATTAATTGCTTTTAACATAATTCATCAACCATCCTTTCCATTTAAAATTGCTATTTCATCACTCATCTTTTAAAACATTTTGTAAAGCAATGACCGTTCTCAACGCCTTCATTGCTTCATTAAGCTCTAATCTTCCAACTTTAATTGCAGTTGAATTAACCAATGCTTCTTGTTTTGCTTCCCGTAATTTCGCTAATGCTTTTTCTTTATCCATATAACTCAACCTCACTTTCTAATTATCCATACACACCAACAATTCACCATAACTCATATCTGAATATGGTCGTTCAAAATAAAACCGTTGAGCTTCAGGATAATTTTCTCTTGCTTTTTCTATTTTTCTATCTTTCCATAATTCCATATAATCTTCATCAAGATCATTCCCAACATTGAATGTTTCAACTTTGACTTCATCTCCACATTCATCAACCATAATTAAGTCCAATTTCATTTTTATCACTCCTTTATCATCATATTTTTAAAGTATACAAATGCCATTATCATTGCTTTGTATTTTCGTGGATGTTTCATAATGTCCTCAATTTCTTTTTCAAGACCTGCTGTATCTATATCTAATTCGCCTTTTGTGAGAAAAAATCCGTTTAATCCACGAATTTCCTCGTTGCTATAAGTTTTCATAATTTCTCTTCTTATCATTTTTGCTGTGTCTGTTGCAGCTTGCTCCAATAAATTTCGATCTACCATATTAATCACTCCAATCTTCTAATAACTCATATACTTCGTTTTTATTGTCATGCATATACTGATTAAAGGCTTCATAATTTCCATCTTTATCAGGAAAATCTTCAATAAATCTTTCCCACATTGCATCTGACACCACATTTTCATTGAATAATTTTCCCTTGTATTCAAGTTCTGCGTCTGCCCATTCTCCATGTGAAATATATCCAATATCTTCAATTCCGCAATAGTTTGGATATTCTTTCATCGGGAAGCTTGCTACACCATCTTTTACTACAAAATCTCTTTCTATTGTGCTTGTCATTTTCTCACCTCTTCAATTTAGATAAATACAAAACATTACTATTCCTTTCCATTTTGTGTTATAATACTAATATAGGAGCGAGGACTTACACGGCTGCGTCACCAGCCGATGCCTCTTGTGTTAGCAATTCTCTTCTATGTATTCCCACACTTCTTCCTCAGTTGGAAAAGCATTTGGACAACCTGGTACATAGAAGTCGCCATACATTTTGTAAGGTTTAATCACTCTAACACCTCCTCATATGTATTTATAGAAAAAGCAGAGATAATTAAATCTCTGCTTTAACTATCATTATTAAGTTATTCTCCATTGTCTCTTAATTGACCGCCATCATAGCTGATAATATATTTAAACATTTCAATCACTCTTCCTTACAATTTTTTAAATAATCAGCTTTCTGTTTTTTATATTCTGCTTCAATTTTATCTAGTCTTTTCTGTTCTTCATCGCACTCTTCTTGTGATTCAAATACATCATAGTAATGTGTATCTCCATCCCAACGACATCGCACAATTTTATCTTTCTCTTCGTCTGTTAATTGATAAACTCTGTACATTTTTCATCTCTCCTTTCAAATTAGGACATAAACCAAGACCACTATCAATTTCAGGCACTCTTCTATATGCTCCTCTGTGAATACAATTTTCCTTATCACATTCTGTACAATCACATTTCTGATATTGTTCATATGTCATCTTCCAACCTGTTTCTGCAAATCTTTCTCTTGTCATCATATGAATCACTCTCCTTTATACTTCGTTTCCGTCTTTATCTGTTATAAAAGCGACTTCTGATAAATAAATACTTTCAAAAGCTTGATTTTCATATTCACCAGTTCCATTCTTCGCTATTTTCTTTGCCTCTTCTAAAGAAGTTGCTTCAATCGTTTGATCGACTTGTGCGGTATAAGTTACTCTATATTTTTCCTTAATACCTATAAATTTTTTATATCTATTATAGTTAGGCGTGTACTCAAATGACTCAGGTGTAATTTCTTGAATAATATTACTTCCATTCTGTCCATATTCTTCTGATACAACATAAATATTCTTAGTCTCTGTGTCAAAGAAACTCTGACTTTCCGCAAAATCCTCAAACATTACAAACCTTTTATCCTGAAACCAATTCTGATTTAACATATCCAATCACTCCTTTAAACAATCCTTATCAACTACTGCAAATAACTTAATCTCTTCACCAACTTCGCTTTCATCAAGATCCAGATTATCAAGTAATTCTGCAAATGATTCCTCTGTGAAATCTTCCTTATATAAATACACATCATGCACTGTTGGAGTACACCATAAATGCAATCTAATGAACTCTATTAGTTCAATCCATTCGCATTCATTACATATCCGTCTTGCACATCTTACTAATGATTGAATAAAATCCTGTGTCATAAGTCCGTTACCTTCGAGCTTCTCAATCTGCTCGTCAGTAATCTCCTTTACGTTACTCATTCCTTTATCCATGATATAGGAAACAACCGCATTTCCCATTCGTGAATCGAACTCTTCCTCAATAATCTTTCCTATTTTTGTTTCGTAGTATGTCATATTACGCTACCTCCTAATAATCTTCATCAATACATTCATCAATTTCGCTGTAATATTCACCATCATATCCCTTTTCCATTAGTTTCTCCCAACAATCATTACACACTAATCTGAAAGTGATTCCATGACAGTCCCTGGTAAAATTCATATCATTTCTTTCTACTTCCCTATTACATACTGGGCAAGTTCTAATATCTTTTTCTTCCATAATTATTATCTCCTATTCATTGTAAACAGTTTCTTTTTCTTGGGAATTTATGCCACCTCTTTTATTTTCTTTACTGACTCTTTCCAACAGCTATCAATCAGTCCATAAACTTCATCAATATCATATCCATGCATCTTACATCCCTCAACACAAAAGATTGCGTATTTAATAGGTAGTTTCACATCTTTATCCAACTCTATTTCTAATACAGAACCACCGCCAGACCAAGGATCATATAATCCGCACATAGTTTCCTTTCCAAGAACCATGTAAGATTTTGAATTTTCGTTCTTTCGTGGATCATATTTTCCTTTTTCGTCATACTCTTTATTCTGTAATTCGATTAAGTCAAATAAATCAAATAACGGCATTTTTACAAGGAACGTTACGGTTGCCATATGTGATGGAAGATTTTCAAATTCCTGTATGCAGCTTTCAATAAATTTGTCTTTATTCTTATCTCTATCTACATAATATCCGTCATCTCTATGTACTTGTTTACAAGCCTTTCTTAATGCATTTGCTTTACCTTGTGTTTTTGCTAACCACAACATAGATGACTCTTTATCAATACTTCCATCTCCTGAATTTCCATACCAATTCAGAACATTATCGCAAACACAATCGTAATTCCAATTACCACAATCCACCATAATATTTACTTTGACTTCATTATTAAAATCCTCTGCGTTGTAATAAAAATATGTATTTTCTTTTATATATTCCCATATCTCGTCAAAATTATCTGTAAAATACTCTTCCTCTTCATCTGTCAGCTCCTTACGAATGTCCTTTTCAAGTTCATCCTCTCCATACTCCATCGCATAATCCATAGCCCAATCAGCTAATTCATCATTAAATGCCTCCCTTGGATTATCATGCTCAAATATCTCTTTTAAAAAACTATCAGAAAGTTCTCTTTCTCTATAGTCAGTATAAATTTCGATGCCACCATCTTCATTTACACCCCACATTTTCCTTAATATTTCATCTATTCTGGTTCTTAATATTTCCATTGTCATATCAATCAACCTCACTTTCTATGCTATCTTTTTCCACATATCAAAGTCTGTATGGAACTGTCCTGTTCCTGAAATGCTGAATAAATATCTTCCATCTTTATTGTTTTGTTTCTCTTGCTCTAACATCTTTTCTGGATCGTCGCATCTTCCGTACCAACCAGATTCACAATCAGCCACTACTTTCTTATATCCTGCCTTTTCAATTTCATCATCTGAAAGAATTGTATTTGCAGTATTTGGATTGTTTTCTAATGATTTAAGATACTCTTCTGAATAATCTTCTCTTACACAGTCTTCGCATAAAATGAATCCGTCACCAACCCAGTAGTTTGCAACCCATGAATAACTATCAGGTGAAGTTCTGAATGCCTTATTACAATGCTCGCAAACTGAATATTCATCTGAAAATCCCCACATTCCATCTGTAAGATAATCAAGCCATGTCGTAAAATATTCTCTGTCACGAATATCTTCTGGTAATTCATATCTTGTCTCGTCACACAATTCTTTTGCATAATTATCATTAAGCCATTCATTAAGTTCTCTTATAAAGTTCCAACTATCAACAATAAGAAACCACTCATCATCACAATGAATCCGTAAACTTTCTGATGCTTCGTAAAAATTTGCATTGCCTCTTAACTTGTTGTAATTTTCATCAGCATATACAAGATACTCATTAATAATATTTTTATCTCTTAAATCACTCATTTCACATTCTCCTTCCTAACAAATAAGACAGACACGTTTGTTTGCGTCTGCCTTATTATTCTCTGTATTACTGCTCATTATCTCCACACTCTGTTTCATCAAGATAAATTGTTTCATTTCTCACAAATATATGATTAAGTTCACATCCATTTATCTTAATTTCTGTACCCGTATCGAGATTATTTTCCTTTGCGTACTGTATTAAGTCATTTATTGTTAATCTCATTCAAATCACTCCTTCTAAATAAATACCAATTTACTTTGCTTTTACCTGCTCCATTGACCAACTTTATTTCCGTTTATATCAATGATACTTCCGCTTGTTGCACCATCTTCAAGTTCTCTGCAAATGCCTTCAAGTAATCTCTTACATTCAATAGCCTCATAAAATTCACTTGGCTCACCTGTAAACGGATCACAGAATGCTGCATTATCTGTTTTAATTTCAATTTTCAGCATAACATCTTACCTCCTATACCCATGCTGGCTTTACTTTAGTTTCTGGTAAACTTTCCAGCCACTCAATTATATCCTGTGGTACTTCTTCCATCTTCCAAGCAGTTCCGTATTTATAGCCGCACACTGGACATTCTCTACCAATAAAACCGAGTTTGTGATCTTTATATGAAATCCAACCTCTTGTCTTATATTCTGTATTTGAATGTCCTAAACAATCTTTCTCTTTTAATTCGTATGCTTCTCTATAAGTGACTTTTTCATCATCATAAACATCAATAGAATATTCCATATTTGCATATGTTGTTTCCTCTTTAGTTGGATAAAATGGTTCTCCATTTTTCAAACATTCCAATGCTCTTTTCTTTGCGTTATCTTTTTTCTGACAAGCTTCTTTTGTTAAAGTCCATTTCTCAATTTTAACTTTATCCTGAGTGTGTTCTGTCCATCCAAGTTCTCTCATGTGTTCACAATAAGGACGCATATCATTCAAATGCCATCTATCCCAAATATCACATAATTTGTTAAGCATTTCCGTTGTCCACTCATCTGTTGGTGAACCATTTCTAATTTCATCTACACACTGACCAGCAGAGCCAAGGCAATCTCCGTTTGATAATGGCGCAACTACACCGCACATACTTAATTTTGAATCTTTATATTCAATTTTTACAAATGCATTTCTATCTACTTCGTTTCCTGTTTTTGTGTAAACCTTACATTTACATGGGTTAATGATTTTATACATAATTACGCCTCCTTAATTTCTTTCAACATACTGTCGATACACAACATTAAATTTTCTTCCATATTTTCTTTAACCATTTCCAGATGTTCGTTTACCTGTTTTCTGATTTCTTTTTCTGTTGCATTGTGACCATAATTTGCAATCACTTCATCCATAATTTGCCTATATGTAAAACCTAAAAGTAAGTCATCATTTTCATGTATTGGCAAATTGTAAGTAAACTCTTTTCCATTCCGTGAATCAGTTTCAGGATCATATAACCATCTGCTCATATTCGTTTCCTCGCTTTCTTGTAATAAAAATAGGCAGCTAGGTATTTATTCTCCTAACTGCCTTTGCGTTTGCTATAAATTAATTGCGTTTCCATCTTCATCATATTCAATCGGTGTAATATGAACTGCATAACCGATTTCTTTTTCTTTGTCATAAATCTCCATTGTACCACCTGCACAAAATTCAAATGAGAATCGCTTATCATCCGATTCAATCAGCTTAATCAGATGATCCGTAAGTTCATTTAAGTTCCGTGCATCTTCTTTTGATTTTTCAATACTTGTCATTTCGCTTCACTCCTTTTCATAAATCTCTAACTTATGTAACAAATCAAACATTGCTACATATCTACCTTGATTCCGTTCTTTGAGTTTATCATTGTCGTTCTGCATTGCATCATCATAATCTTTATTTACTTTTCTAAATTCCTCTGCAATAATTTCAAGAATTTCATCCTTTGTCTTGCTACATGCGTATTTTGTCATTTCTCTTCACTCCTTCCTAAGAAATCTTAGTTTCAAAGTCTATTCTATATCAGATTTTAATGTTTCAATGTTCGTAATTGCAGTATCAATTATTTCAATAATACTTTCCATTTTATCTTTATACTGCAATTTACTTTTGTAATCTTCCATATCAGTTAGAAGGTTTTCTATTACTTGCAAACAATAATTCTTTTCTGATTCTCTTCTTGATTTTTCTTGGCTTTTTTCATAGAATTTTATCAAAATATCATCTGACATTTGCCTTGCCACATTTTCAAGTTCCTCTTCAAGTAACTGATTATTATTTAAAACCTCATCATCTGGTTTATAACCTAAAAAATCAGCTATCATTTCTGCATCTTCACCAAGCATCATTTCAATTACTTTATCAATCAACATAATTTTTCCTCCAATCTTCTAAAGAAATGCGAATTTAGTTCTCTTTTAAAACCTCCAAAAAATCCAAATACTGCGAGATTTCTTTTCGACACTCTAAAAGAACCTCTTTAGACTCTTCTAGTTTTTCCATGTATTCAGATGCAAGATGCTTATTTTTATCTCTCAACATCTCATAAGTTTCCTTATTTAACCGTACATCTCTTACAAGACCATCCTCTTTTTTCAATAATGCTAATAATGATTCATTCATTTTAATTTCTCCTCCATATAAAACACATATTTAGTGCCAACTTTCGCAAGTAGAATTTCTGTCAACTAATCCTTCTACTTCTGTACAATATCCTTCATAAGTTGTACAAGGATTATACGCACTGCATCCGTCACAACGCTTGCACTTTCGCTTTGAACTGCTTACAATATGATACATATTCGGTTCTACATATTTCTCTTTAATGTCTTCCCATTGTTTTTGAGTTACTTTTAAATAAGCATTTACAATCATCTTCTCTTACCTCCATTCCAAGAGAACACGAATTTTTACAGTTGAATTAATTTATCTTCAATCAATAACTGGTCTAATCGTAAGCTACTTTGTTCAACCTCAAGCATATCTTCAAAACCGTTTTCTTCAAGAATTTGGATTGCCTTTTCTGCCTTTTCTTTAGTAGAACACTGTGCAAAACAAGTGCCTTCTAAGTCATCAATTCCATTTACTTCCCAAATTTGCATTCCGTTCATATATATTTACCCACCTTTCTAATCCAAGGAAACACGCATTTCTTTACTCCGAAATCTCTTTATATGCTTCCACTAAACTGCAAGACAAATCTTGCATTATCTCTTCGCATACATCCACTATATTCTGAATATATGCATTCTCTTCTTCTGCTGTCAAATCTCTTTTCTCTTCTGCTTCTGTTTCACAAATCCAAGAGTCAAGAGTATTATCTGCAATCATTAAACCTCTAATAATATCAAAATTTGTTCTTGCCATTTTTATTTCTCCTTTCTAATGAAATATCCATTTACTTTATTTCAACGAATCTCATATTTCACATACCCTATATTCGTATCCATTGCACCCGTCATCAAATCTGACAATTACATATTCTGTACCATCTTCGCCGTCACATACAAGGTTTGGGATTTCACTCAAAGGATAATCCCAATGATTAGCAAGACCATCATCGCCTCCATTTTTATTTGGGTCTTGTGCAATCTCATTTAGTTCATTAATAGTAATTAAATCATCAACAGGTCTATATCCTGTTATTTCTTCTATCCAATCCGAACTATCTATACATTCGTCACAAAATTTAACCATAATTTTTGTCCTCGCTTTCATTCTCATTCATTGCATCCGAAAACCCATCGTCATATCCCTTGTTATACATAGGATTCTCAAACTTACTGTTTGCTAATGGACTATTCTCTTCAATGCCGAACCACTCTTTCTCTTTATCTGTCATTTCACAAACTTCATTAAAGTATTCCATTGCACTTTCTCTATCATCAGAGATTAAACCGTCCTTGAAAAGTGTTGCAAGTTCTGATAACCTGCAACGTGGAATATAATCCGCATTTACCTTTTCCATGAAACAATCATAAGCTGATTGAAGATATAACATCTTCTTAAAGTTATTATGGAAATAAGTGAAATAAGTTCCATATGCCCACTGTTTATTTTCTGGCTGCGTTGGATTATAACCACTAACAACTGCATACTGTGTATCACTTTCGCTTTGTAATAATGCACAATCATTTTTCCGTAAAATTTCTTTCCATTTCATTTATCACACCTCCAAGTCATATTCTTTAATAAGTCTTTCCCTTACCATTTTGTTCAAATCCTTATTTACTGTTATGATTCTATGGGAAGTTCGATTTATGTATGTGAAATGACTTCCACTGCATCTTGCGAATCTATATCCATTCCGTAAAAGAATTGGCTCAAATTCACGCAACTGTTTTGTTTTTCTGCACATCTAGTATCACTTCCTTCCTTATTATAATGTAACCGTATTGCCGTTATTCCAGCTATGCTTTATCTGTGTTTCATTTTTATCACTTGCCTTTTCGTTATATTATTCTCTACATGGCATTTGCTCTTGTCTTTGTTGCCTTTTTTGTACGTTTCTTTTCTGTGAATGGAGATTCCATTTCATAACGGACAATTTCTGACAGATAATCAAAAATCTGTGCCTGTGTTTTATCCATGATGTTTTCAACAAAGTATTCAGTTCCCTTACAATGCTTAATTAAGGCTTTCTCCATTTCATCTGTTCTGCCTTCTGTGTATGCATATAATGCTTTTAAAGCACGGATAATTTTCGCCGTATATGCTTTTCCATTGTAAGAATCTGCGTATCCGTTCCATCCAAGCTTTCCAAGCAGAGCAAACATTGAATCGAATAAATCTGGATTTGACTTTGACAACTTAACACCATCAGAAATAGATGTGAGTGTTCCTACTGTGTTTTCATTATCATCATCTCCCTTTACTGCGACATTATTCTTATGACAAATTTCCTGTAATTTCACATAATCTGTCTTACCACCTGCAATAGCTGCCTTATAAATATCCATAGGCTGCATTTTCGCTCTATCCTGTGACTGATTGATAAACAAATCAATTGCTTCTTCGAGTGAACATTCCATGATTTCAACCACTACGGAATCCATTTTCGCCTTAAATGCGCCATATATTCTGTGCTGACCATCAATAACATACAATCTGCCTTTGTGGAACAGTACCTTCGGAACATCCCATTTGTATTTGTTATATGCGTTGCCAATTGCATATGCCCTGGCAAGTTTTAATCTTCTCTGCCATTCTGGAATGTGGATATACATTGGGTCAACTACAAGCTGAAGTTTGTCTCCAATCATACTGTTCCGCTTTGCGTCTTTAATCATCCGTGAAATATAATCTGTTTCCATTTTGCCGGTAAATCCTTCTGCGTTCCGTAATTCCTGCATTTCCATTTCTGCTTCTTTCGCTGTTAAATAAACTCTTTTACACATATTTGTATCCTCCTTATAATTTGTAATAAAATAGCGGCTACATTATTTTGTAGCCGCCTTTACATGTTCGTTTGCATCTTTACAACTTTGCATTCCGTGACAACAACATCTGTCTCCACACTTAACACAAAGGTTGCATTTAATTTCTCTTACTTGTTTTTCGCTCATACCTCTTTATTCTCCAACATATACTCATAATATTCGGTTTCGCTTGCAAAGAGTTGATATTTCCCCTTTACAAGTCCCATGTAACCTTCTGGTGTATTATAACCATTCATTCTGTCTCCTTTCTAAAGCAATGCAGATAAGATTTCCGCAAAGCTTTTGTGATTTTTGTTTCGCCTTTTACTTCTCTTTGATGCAAGTTTTTCTGCATAGCACATATTCTCATACGCTATTTCTGCTTCTGGTCTTGCGTCTATGATTTCCATTCCGTTATAAGCACGGAACATAATCGCTTTTTGAATCATTCCATCGCCTCCCTTTCTGTACATTAAAAAAGCGATGCTAACGTCTGTGCTAACATCGCTTTACTCATATTATGAGTTTTGATTCCGTTTGGTTTCCGTGTTTCTGCCCGGACGCTATAAATCCGTGGTTGTTGTTTTGCCTTTGTTATTTCGTAGTCACAATAGGCTGTGTGGGTTGCTTTTGCTTTTTCTGACATAGTTTTGTCCTCCTTTTATTTTTTCCAGTAGTAACTCGAACCGTCCTCAAGATAAATCTGCAAGCTAGTTTCCGTTGCGGAAAAATCGGTTACTTTTGACATGTTTACCATGTTATTTTTATAGGCTTCTGTTTCATTCGGAATATCTTTCAAAACATCCGTATAACTTGCATTTGCCTTGTTGTCAAGTTGACGTGTTACATCTTTTAGTTCAATCGTAATATATCCGTCTGCGTTTGTATAATAGCAGGCAATATCTTCGATTGGGATTGAATGGTTTAACTGGGCAGATTTGCCTATAAAAAATGCACCCATTACGAGTGATAATGTTGTGAGTATGTATGCTATTTTGCGTTTCATAATTGCTTCCTCCTTAATTTTGGGTATAAAAATAGCACCCAGTAGTTTATCTACGTGGATGCTTTTGGGTGTGTTGGTTATGTTTGACGCATTGTTATTTGCCTTGTAATTGCTTTTTCTTTGCCTTAAGTTCTGCTATTTGCGCTTCGATTGAGGCAATTTCTTCGTTTGCCTTGTTATATTCTGCATCAGGTATCCATTCCATAATTTCGCTTGGTTGGACATGGAGATATTCGCAGATACGGTTTAATGTGTCCGTTTTAAATACTTCATTTTTACTTATTTTAGATACAACATTTGTACTAATTCCTGTATCTTTGCAAAGTTGTGTTTTTGTTATTTTGCGTTCATCTAAAAGTGTGTCAAGTTTATAATATACTATCATACAATTTTCGCCTCCATTTAATATATACAAAGATAGCATATTATTTGACTTTTTTCAAGTGCTATCTTGATAATGCACACTATAAAAGAGCAGACCTTTTGCGTTGATCTGCTCCTCTAACTATGCACTAATCCTGTAAACTTTCATTGATTCGCTTAATGTTATCCTCAAACTTTTTTTTGAGTTTTTCTATTTCTCCATTTTTAAGCAAATCTAAATAATCCTCATACATTATGAGTTCTTTGCGTAAGTCGTCTTTGAATTGAATATCCGTTGGCATATTATCCATCCTTCCACCGCCTTCCTAGTTATAGTATAGCGGATTTATTGTATATTTACAAGCTACTTATTTGATATACATATCACAGAATACAGCCATGAAAAGCTTATTAAACTGTGCTTTACTTATTGCTGTATGAAGCGTACCGTCATTTACAATCTTTTTAGACTGTGCGTATCTTGCACCAAACATATCTGACATATTCTCAGCAAGTTTACTAACCTGTGCCTGAGAACATCCATCAATACCGAGATTCTCAAGAAATACTTTAATGGCAGTGAGGAAGTCACCACGCTTGTGCTCGTTAATCTTTTTAGTGTATGCGTCATGCATACCTTCTGGGATAAAGACATATGTATCTTTCATAGATTTTGTAAGTGGTTCAACAATAGCTTTGTGTGCTGTTTCAGCCTTACGGATAGCATTATCTACTTCGAGCCGTGGGAATTTTTCAGACACTTCCTCTATAGATAATCCATTGTCAAGGTCATTCTGTCGATTAGCAAGAATGTTTTCAAGCTGTGCTTTGAGCGGTTTTATCTCAGCCTTAAATCTTAAATCTTCTACAGCTATAGCAAGTGCTGATTCTTTAAAAGACTGTAACTGTGCAGTTGCTTCTTTACTCATTTTTGTGAAATTAATCTGATTCTTTGACATAGTGTACTCCTATTCTCCCATTTTACGCATGGGTGCAAAATTGTTTTTGTGTGAAATCCTCTGCTTTAATCCGACTTGGAACGGACTTTGAGCGCAGATCTGGTGCTCAAAGGTAGCATTATTTCAGACCTCCTAACCTTACCTAACCATGCCCTTTGGTCGTTTTCTGCTAGTGAGCAGCCGTCTTTCATTTTAGACACTTACGGCGTAACCCATACCTTAAAGGCTTATCTGCAAGCAGACTTCTAGCGTATAGATACAGTCCTTGTGAAATTTTCAATGTGCGTCCTGTATGTGCATAATGTTCAATACACTACTTCCGGGTAAACGGTGTTATACAGGTTTAAAAAGTGTGGATTTTTTGCATGAAATATGCTAGAATATGTAGTGCGTAAAGGTTAGTATTTCATGCTATCCACTATGTAAGGGTGTAAGGTGTGCTAGACTTTGCACCCTATTTTCAAGTCGTTGTTTCTTGACTTGTTTAAAGTGTATCATGTTATTTGTTTATTGTCAAGTATCATTTTAGGATTGCTTGCAAAGAAGTTTAAAGCCTTGTTACTTCCTAGTTATTCGCTTGACTTGATACAAGTATAACAGATATTCTTTTACTTGTCAATAGTCAATTTCTAATTTCTTAAAAATTGTTTGTTCTCTCGACTTGGCTATATATTATCATGTTAATTGCCTAAAGTCAAGTATTATTTTTCAAAAAATACGATAAAGTTATAATACAAACATATGTTCGAATATGTTCTGCTCAGTTAGTCCGGATCTGGTTTTATCGAACGTTTGTTCTATCTGAGATTCTACGGAAAAATGTAGAAATACCGTAGTTTTAGGGTGTAGGGGTGGCAAAAACTAAAACATGTGTTCTGTTTTTTAATTCCGGGTATAGCTGATTTATCCACAGACTTTCTTAAAAATTTTACCTTGTTGATATCTTCAAAATCTCCAACAAAACCAAGCAAAATCCCAATTTCTCCACCTCAACCCCTTTATCGTATCCCATATCGTTAGAACCCACTAAAATCAATGCTTTCAGCCATTTTACCATCCAAAAATCAAAATCATTTTTATCCAAATTCAACATCAAAAATCAATAATATCCTTAATACATAAGCATTTCTTCGATATCCATTTTTATTAGATTATCAAAACTACATATTTATCATTTAACACAGTTCTAACAAATCATGACCACCATACCAACCAATCTCATATCCCGATTACTAGACTAAATCGCACAAAATCAATCCAAATTTCAATTAAAATATATCCAATAATAAAATATCCATCTAACAACTAAAATCCAAAATCAACCTCATTTTCTTAAATTTAACCCCAACATAGGGGGTACTCAAAAACCATAGGCAATATTCATATAATCAACTTACTATGCCAATAAAAACAGCGACAAATCCATTACACAAGGACAGTACAACTACTGTCTTATTTTTATGCATTAAATAAAATTAAAACAGAGAATAATTAAATATCATCACACACCAAGAAAGGAACATCAAAAATGAAAATTATCAGATACTCTTCAACGGCTTTTACACCACAAAAACAAACACATCATATCCGTATGTTCGAAATATGGCAAAATTTGAATCCAAAAGATTATCCTGAAATGGAATATACTATGCAACAATTGAAACAACAACACACTCTCTTCTATAACCAACATAAAGAAGATTTACAAGAAGGACTATGGTTCTTTATAGGTGGATATAAAGATAATAAATCTCTTAACCATCTCAAACACAAAGTTCCATGTTATGAAGCAAAAATACCAGACAACATAATGGTATATGATTGCAATCTTGAAAAAGCAATCCCATTAACAGATCCATTAGTCTACTGGGCAGGATGTTATATACCTAAAAGATTATGTAATCAGATAACAAATATTAAAAGAAGGAGATTTAAGTAAATGAGACAACAAGAAACAGTGAACGAAATTTCAAAATATCACAAATCTACCGGCAGTGATATTTCAAAAAGCAAAGCCAAATCAAAACATAAACATCAGTATGAAGAATGTCTAACCCAATATAAATTTGATTTTAATGGCAAAACCAGTATACACACAATATTAAGCAGCTATTGTACTATCTGTGGAAAAATAGGTGATACATTAAAAAATGGTGAATGCAATAAAGAATTAAATATAATCAGAGAGCAAAGACAAAAAGATAAATTATATTATGTACATATACCAGACGAAGAAGTATATGAAAGACTTCATAATAGATTACCAGTATTCTTTGTAAAAGATATTTGTAATAAATATGTAGATTTAAAACAAAACGATACTTCAGAAAGAGAATAATACTATAGACAACTAAATCAACCAAAAATTTAAAGAGTTTGTATGTAGCGTAAGCGAAATACAAACGAAATATTCTTCTCTTGATAATATGAGTCTATATAGATATTGACCTACACAAATCCACACCTGACATGTACCCAAATGAAGAAAATTTTTACTTTTGGGTACGCTATACATGTACCCAAATGAATTTTTGACAATTTCATAAATGTAAAAGTTGACGACTTTTGAAAGCCAAGATGGAGAATATTATTTTAGAATAGAAAGAAGGTGAAAAACAATAATTTGAATTATGTAAAAATCCCACGAGAAATCATTTATGATAAAGATCTCTCGTCTAAACGTGTGATAATCTTCTCATATCTTTGTGCAAGGCGTTCACTTGATGACACAGTGGCATTTTCTACAACTGAACTTTGCCACTGGTCTAAACTGAAACCCAATTACAGGAATGGAAAGATAAATCAAAAATATTATGAAGTTCTATTACTTCTCTCTCACTATGGATATTTTGAATCGTGTCCCGATTTCGAGAAGTGTCTAAAAGAAAATACCAATTCGGTGAAATATCAGCAAGTGCAGCTAAATATTGAGAAATTTGATGTACCTGATAGTTTTGGAATCATCTATTTTGATGAATTGGACAAGATATTGAATTTCAAGGAAGAGTTGAAGGGTAAGGATATAGATCTTGCAAGAATGTCATCTGCTTATATCCTGCTTCTACTCTCTTATATTCGTGTCAATCTGAACCGTATAGAGGATAAACCACTATGCTGTTATCGGTATTTTAAAACCATTTCAGAAGACATTGGACTTTCAGAGAGATATATAGGACGTATAGTTGACATTTTAGAAGAATTTAAAATTGTAAAATGTCAACCTATGAAAAGAGAATCTTATATTAAAGATGGTGAGAAAAGATTCCTTACTACCCCAAAGATATTTGTCGATTATAGACATTTTATTCATGATGAACACGGTCAAAGGATCGATGATAAATACAATCCATGTGAGGAAATCAGAAAACAGATAGAGATTTTGGAGAATAATAAAGTATAAGAAACTATTAACGCAGCACTCAAAAGGAGTTGATTGCAATGAATAAATTATTTTTAAACAGTAAAGGAGAACTATTAAATGAACAAAACAGTAACTATCGAGTCAAGAAACCATAAATATGCAAATCAGGATGCAGGTATTATTTGCCAGTCTGATTTTAATACAGAATATGAAGGAAGTCATGATGTGGTTAATAGAATTATAGCATCTTGGAAAATTGATGAACAATATAGAAACGAAAGTGTGAATGAATAATATGTATTGTGATTTATGTGGAAGAATTAACGGTCATCTACCTGGCTGTCCAAATGATAAGGAAACAGAAACTACATATCATTGTTCTATATGTGACAATGGAATTTATGAAGGTGAAGAATATATTCAAAATAATTTTGGTGAGTATGCACACTATGATTGTATAACCGGCATTAGACATTTATTGGAATGGTTGGGAACTGAAGTTAAAGAAATGGAGAAATAGAAATTTCATTTGGAGAATATATAAGTGTAAATAAAAAAGGAGGATTCAAAGTGTATTGTTTTCAAAAGAAAGATGGAACAGTAAAGAAATATTACAAAGAAGTCATCGACTACATACTGACTGCAACAGTTCAAAAACATGAAATAATGGTTGGAAGATCTGATGAAGTTGGAAAAATATATGAATGCTATACAACTAAAAGGAAAAGATTTTTAGAACCCAAACGAAACACAATTCAATCTAAAATCATTGACATATGTGCTGAATTTGATTGTTATACAAATCTGTGGTATAGCGGTTATCAAGAAATTTCAATTGAATTACATGGAGATAATGTGGAATTCATGCTAAATGAACTTAGAAAATATTAATAATAAACAAAAGGAGGATTTATGGCTGGTATTAGCGTACCTCAATATGAGATTTTTAAAATTGGAACAAATAAACTAAAGTATTCTAATTGGGATTTACAGATTACCAAAGAAGAGGCTTTTAAATATCAGGAACTCATATCACTGTTTGAAGCTCAAGAGTTCCGCATAATGGCAAATAAGATTTTAGAAAAACCTATTTGGAGTATTGATTTTTCAAAGATATTTATGCAGGTAGTTGTTGATAAAAAATTTGATTTTGCAAGAGTGACTGGCAAAAAAGGTGTTACCATAAATGGTGTTAATTATAAACGCTTTGTCGGAACTACTGGTGGATTAAAAAACAATACTCTTCTCTTCTGCAATTCACAATACATTGACAAATTAAATGAATTATGTGAATGCAAGAGAAATCCAGATACTAAATTAGTTCCTGCAAAATACGAAGCTTACAAAGCATTAACATGTTCTGCATCACAACCGATTTGTGATCCACATGGAATTTTGGTCGTAAAAGATTGTATTACACAATATTTTGCAGATGTTATATCACTCGATGATGATGGCGATTCAAAAGAACCGACAAGAGAAATTATTAAAGATAAAGCTCTTGAAAACAATGTATCTGACGGTTTTAATCTTTGTACTATACAATATATGCAGCGAGTAGCTGAATCTTTAGGTCTTGATTATATTCCTGGCGGTGTGTGCTTGAGAAATGCATGGCTCAAAGGAATGCTCTATCCGTTTCCTATTTATGAATTTATTGAAAAATACAATAATGGTAATTATATGATTGAAGATATTTGGGGAAATATGCAAGATATTCGTCAATGTGAAATGATTGTCACAGAGTCTTCTCTTAAATTATGGGGAGCGTATGATAATATTGAGCAATATGTGAATGCATATAAGGAATGTGGATACGGATTTTCTGTAACAAAAATTTCACCACATGTTCTTGAAGAACAGAGAGAATTGAATTACCAATATCTTCAGTCTTATGAATTTACAGACGAAGATGTTGAGGAATTGTGCGCACCAACAATCAACTATTTAAAAGATGCTATGTGTGGCGACTACTCTTCTACCGTTAAATTTCTTGGTATTAACGAAAATACTGATGTAAATTCATGGCAACGTGCTTTATATACAAGCGAATATATGTTGGGAGATCCATATATAATCGACTCTGTACATAGATATATCAAGAAAAAAATGAATGATGCGAAAATTGGTAAATTATTTGTAAAAGGTAACTATCAGATTGCAAGTGGCGATCCATTTGCTCTTATGCAATCTCTTTGTGGATTGGAAGTTACAGGTTTATTAAAAGCAAATGAATGTTATTCAAAATTTTGGATTGATAAAAATGAAGATGAAATTGTACTCTTTAGAAGCCCAATGACAAGTCATAATAATATTCGAATGTGTAATATCAATAATTCGGATGAATGTCGGTATTGGTATCAATATATGAATACTATCATGATTATAAACGGTTGGGATTCATTTTGTATGGCTGAGAATGGGGAAGACTGGGACTCGGATCTGAACTTTTCTACTAATAATCCTGTTATGAAAAGACGCTATAGATACCTACCTGCTATTGAATGTGTCCAACGAAATGCAGAAAAAATTGTTGTCACTGAAGCTGCCGTTAAAAAGACAAATAAAGCAGGTATGGGAAATCAAGTTGGAACAATCACTAATTATGTCACATCTATGATGGAAGTTCAATCTCATTTCGAGAAAGATTCACCTGAATATAAAGAATTAGAATATAGAATAGAATGTGGTCAGCTCTATCAACAAAATGAGTTGGACAAAATTAAGGGCATCATTGCAAAACCAATGGAAAGCAGTTGGTACAATTTAGGTGCTTGCGGAGAGAATAAATATTTGCAATCGCTTTGCGCATACAGAAAGCCCTACTTTATGATTTATGTTTACGATGAAACAAAAAGACAGTACAAGCAATACATTAAAGAAAGTAATGCTAAATGCTATGCTATCTATAAATGTTCTATCGAGGATTTACATAATAAAGATACCCTTACAAAAGAACAAGAAGATTTTCTTTTTTGGTATGAGAGAAAAATGCCAGTTGGTACAGGGAATTGTTCTATGAATCAGATTTGTAAATATGTTGAAAGTCAGTTAGATGGTTATAAATCTCAATTACATAAGGATTCTTCATTTGATTATAATACATTGAAGGTTAAAAGACGTTGTACTGAAGAACACAGGCAAGCTCTGCGAGAACTTGAACAATATTATTGTGAATGCATTAAAGAATATAAAAAGAAACAGGGAAAAGAAAAAGGAATACAGCTAAATAGAACTGATATCTTTGATAAACAGGATGAATTCGACAAATATTATCAACGTGCAAGTATGGTTGAAATGTTCAAGAAGAAAGCTGAAGAAATATGTCCAAATGATGATGAGCGTATGAACATCATTCTTGATATGACTTATGGATATAAAGGTAATAGACAGTTTTGTTGGGATTGTATTGGAGAACTGATTATTAAACGTTTAGAAGAAATGGAGGAAGAAGTTGTATATACTGAATGAAAAAGAATATATTAGAGAGATATTAGTGTCTGGCAACAAACCAGACAATATCTCGAATAGATATCTAATAACATTGATTGCCAAGTATTATTTTGATAGAGGTAAAGATCCAAATATTCTAATTGATACAGTCAAAGCAAAGATGCTTGAATTCAATATTGAAGGATATCAGGAATATAGATATGCCAATAAAATCAAAAAAACATGTATTGATTTATATGATTCAGAATCAAAAAATCTCTTTAGGGAACTTGAATATGTTCCTATCTATGAAAAAGAATTAAAAGTCGTGGAGTCTCTTCCAAATGATCGCCAAAAGAAATTTATGTTTACATTATTTGCTATTGCAAGATATATGAATAGTGAAGGATGGATAAATAAAAAAGATTCAAAAGGTCTTTCAGAAGTGTTTAAACTTGCTAATGTTACTCTCTCATCTGATAAAAAGAATGAATTATTGCATGAATTATATAGTAATGGTTATATTAATTTCGGGAAAAAGGTGAACAATCTTAATATCAAAATAGATTTAGGAGACACTGACGATGATATTGCTTATAAAGTAACTCAATTTGAAAATATTGGTAATCAGTACATAGGGAATTTTAAAAAGGGTTATAAGCAGTGTTCCAATCCTGGTTGTGGAAGAAAAATTAGAATTACAGGCACAAATGATAAATATTGTAAATATTGCGCAAGAGAAAAGCGATTGGAAACTAAAAGAAATTGGTGGAATAAACAGTAGAAACTGCTTTTACTAGACTTTTTACAATTCGTTAAAACCCTTAATTTACAAGGTTTTTTGGTACATTTTCACAAAAAATTCGATTTTCTTAAATGTAGATATAGTGAAATATTTAGAAAAATATGATACAAAAACGATTGTCATGGAAGAAACAAACCGACAATCTTTGTATGTCTGCTCTGCTGCTCTTTTGAGTAGCATTGCAGATTTAGAATGAAATCAGCTTTTCTTGGCTGATAAAACAGAGAATAATAAAATGTAAACATCAAGTACAAATTCATTGTACCTTACCTTCTATAATCGGTGGCTGTACTACAGTTCTTGTAGTATGGTCACTGATAATTCTTAAATATTATAGCGGAATGACGAGCAATGGAAGCTCACTTGGCTCATAACCAAGAGTATGCAGGTTCGAGTCCTGTTTCCGCAACTCTCCTACTTTTGTAGGACTGGTCGGTTTCGGGTCAGAGGATGAAAAATTCTAAGATAAGCATGGTGACATGTATAAAGTGGTTTTGTCGTATTACAAAGCTGCGACTGTAGCAATACAGCTTGACGGAAAACACATAGGATTTATGCCTAACCTTCTATTCAAGGACTACTGTTGGCGAATATGGTTGGGTAGGTATCTTGAGATAGGTACTGTATTAACACAGAAATGTGGGGATAATCCATGTCTAAATGGTACGAGTTCCGCAAGAATTAGTGCTGTTTAAATTATTATATAAATATCTTAAGTCGAAAGATAGGTGTTTTGTAATAAAGGATTCCGATAGCAAGGAAGACAGGATGGTGATGATTGGGCGGTACTCAAAAGGTTCTGATGGTCAAATATACACCTCATCGTCCATTTGTAAGTACATACTTTTGGTGAATGAACAAAATTTCTTAATAATAAAAATATTATTTAATTTACTAATAGAAAATAACAAGCAAAAGTGTGTATGACCGCAAAGAGAAAAACAACTTATTGTCCTGTAATATGGACACATATAACACTCGCAAGGTGCTATGTGAGAAAATACAAGTAATTGCAACCGTATCAGACTGCAATCTGAGAACTCCGCAAGAGACGATGTGATAAAAGGAAATCTATAATGCTTTGTGGTAAGAGTTTGCTGATTATGTCAAAATCAGTGTTGTTGCTACCTACTGTCTAATCGACAGTGTGATAAATTGTGTCCAACCGCAATAGATGGTAGTGTGTTAGGTCAAATATCTCAGCCTAAAGAAATTATGAATCTCGTGTTTCATACACGGGATTTTTTATTTGGAGAGGTAGCTCAGTTCGGTAGAGCGTTACATTCTAAAGTAAAGGTCAGTGATTCAAATTCACTTCTCTCCCATCACTCCCCATATGGGAAATAAAAGAACGAAAGGTGTGTATTAAAATAATTAAGATTTCAAAACAGGAAATGGAATTTTTAGTTTCTAAAGGTGTTATGTTCGGATATGATGGAATTAGCCACACAGATTCTCGTCATCGTAGAACATATTATCTTACAGAAAGTCGTAGAAATACAAAACTTCATAAACAGTATGAAAAATCAATTGGTATTAAGTAACCAAAATATTTAAGGAAGGTGGTGCAAATACCATCGGAAAGAAATTTTATGACACAAACGCTATTCTATTTTTACAGGACAGATTATTAGAAGATGAAAAATTTAATATTAGTTCCACTACTCTTTTAGAATTAGAAAACATTAAAGTAAGTCGTAACAAAGATGAAGAAACAAAATATCGTGCAAGAAAAGTGTTGCATATATTAGATGAGCATTCTGATAAGTATGATGTGATTATTGTAAATAATAATGTTCTTGATATTATTGATAAATTAGGATTAGAAAATACACCAGATAATCAGATTTGTGCTTGTGCTTCTACTATTAAAGATGTTCTATTTATTACAAATGACATTGCATGTAAAACAATTGCAAAATGGATATTCGGATTAAATGTATCTAGTACATACGAAGATGGAAGTGAAATTTATAAAGGATACCAAATTATTCATGGTGATACAGATACAATTAATTCAATAATGGAGAACATGGATTATTCAAAATGGCATATTAATGAGTATTTAATTATTGAAAATACTGATGATGATTCTTCAAAAGAATTACGTTTTGATGGAACAAATTTTGTTGCATTAAAACTACCTTCATCTCGTTTTATTAAAGGTAAAAACTCTTTACAGAGGTGTGCTTTGGATATTCTTAATAATCCAGACATTTCTATTGCTGCTATTTTAGGTGGATATGGTTCAGGTAAAACATTTCTTTCTATGCAGATGGCTTTATACAATGTTCAAGAAAAGGGTCGTGTAGCAAAAATTCTTGGGGTCAGAGAAGTTTCTGGCGAGGGAAAAGAGATTGGTTATCTGCCTGGTGATATGGAAGATAAAGTAGGGAAATTCTTTGAACCATTAACGCAATCACTCAATGGTGGAGAATTTGAGTTGCAGAGTTTAAAAATGTCAGGTGTTTTAGATACCAATGTACCATTTTTTATGAAAGGTACAACATATAATGATACTATTATCCTTTGTGATGAAGCGGAAGATTTATCAGAAAGTCAGATTAGACTTATAGGTACTCGTTTAGGTCAGAACAGTAAAATTTATTTTGCTGGTGACTATAAACAGTCATTACTTACTAAGACAGTAAATAATCCACTTATTAAGATGTGTAATGAATTTAAAGGTAATGAAAAATTTGGATGTATTTATCTTGGTGAAGATGTTAGATCTGAAACAAGTAAAATGTTTGCTGAATTATTTGAAAAATAAGAGGTAAGTTATGAAAAAATATGTATTTGGATTTATTAGTGGAATATGTTTATTGCCAATTTTGGATTCTCTTACGGAATTATTACAAGTAGCATTAGAGATTCCAAAAGGTAAATTAAGCAAATGTGTAATAAAAATAAATAATGAAATACAAGATATTCAAGCTCAATCAGAACCGATAGCTACCAATTGCATTGGATTTGAAATTCCAAATGAAGAATATTGGGATGATGAAGAAGAGGATTGTAAACAGAAAAATAAAATTGGATTTTAAGGAGAGCGTACTGCTCTCCTATTTTAGTTGAGAAAAAAGGAGATTAAAAATGGCAGCTAGTAAATTAAAGTTCACAAGAACAACTACAGACAAATTAACAGTAAAAGCAGGTACACTCTCAGAGGATTGTACTACTATTACATATACAGACGAGAATGATATGGAGCAGGAAGTAAAGGTAGCCGATCTGCTTACTTCATTCAAGAATCAGGTAATTGATTTTACTGTTGCATTAAAGACAGATGAGGAGCTGGATGTTCCGTCTGATGAAGAGTAATAGAGAGTAGGTGGACATTATAATCGACTTACATAGATTAGAAAATGAAACAGATTTTGAATGGAAACTGAGATGTTGTCTTGCGAAAAAGCGTAAGGAAACAGATATGGATTGGATTGAGATTCGAGATATGCTTGGATTGAACATTACACCAGATCAGCTTAGAAAACAGGCAGTCGGATATGAAGAGTATGATAATTATATTCGCAACTGCGAAGGTGCATCCGAAAGAATTTTATGTGTATCAGATGTACATATTCCATTCAATTTACCTGTTAATGTTTTTGCAAGTTATAAAGGAATTGTAGACACGCTGATAGTCAATGGTGATTTATTGGATTGTTTTTCATGTTCTGCATTTCCTAAAAAATTTAAAGTAAATCTTGATGAAGAACTTGTTTTAGGAAGACAGTATATTATAGATTTAATCAATCTGACTACACCTAAAAAGGTAATGTTTGTGATGGGAAATCATGAATACCGTATGCAAAGATACTGTTCTGATAGATTATCAAATGAATTACTTGGCATCATTCCAATAGATCCGCTAGGAATGATTGTAGACGATGGATTCAAAGTTAATGATGAAAGAAATAAAACCCAGACACAATATTCTTCTATTCGTGAAGTGTTTGAAGATTCAAATATTGAAATCGTTTATGATAAAGAATGGTGGATAAAAGAAGGTAATGTAATTTTCTGTCACCCATTAAATTATTCATCTGGCATGTTAAAAACAACAGAAAAAGCAGTCAATTATTTCTTACGTGTAGATCGCACATTCACTGGAATCGTAATGGCTCATACTCACAAAGTAGGAAGTTTTACTCAAGGTGGAATAAAAATGTATGAACAAGGTTGCGTGTGTGATTTGGATAAGCTAGATTATAACAACGGTAAACTTATAATTCCAAATCAGAATGGGTTTATGTATCTTGCATTGGATTCAAATGGTGACATTATTGATTCCAAGACAAGAATTATTACTAATTTCATGACAAAGTAGACCAAGTACGAGTGACTTGGTTTTTATATTATGCATAAGTAACTATGAAAATTGGGCTAATTTTCTACTTTTAATTAGTCCGATTGTATAGAAATTGTGATGTTACTGTCACAATTGTATGTATCGGAGGGAGTGTACTCAAATGAAACACTACCCTCTTTTTGTATTAAAAAAAATAAATAGTTGAGAAAAAAGGAGAAAATTAAAATGACAAAGAACGAGGTATTAAAGGCAGTAGTAAATAAAGTTGAGGGAGCTTCACAGAAGGACATCGCAGTTATTCTTGATGCTTTTGCTGATGTAATTACAGAGACATTAACAGCAAATCACGCAGAATCAGTTGCAGTTGGAAAACTTGGAAAGTTTAAGGTTAAGACAGTTCCAGAGCGTAGAGGAAAAATTATGATGGGTGATCGCAAGGGTGAGGAATATGTAACTCCACAGCATGATGAGATTTGCTTTAAGATGTCAAAGTCTGCAAAACAGCTCTAATTCTAAGGTGGTGAAAATATATTGAAAACATTTGGTTTTACAGATACAAATGATTTTGCTGAATTTTTAGCAGATACTTTTGACAAGCTGGATGTTTGTACAAGAGATTATGACGATGATTGTTCAGAAATTGTAGTTGTGGCTAAGTATGATGTGATGAAAGATGTTCTTAATTCTGTTATTAAAAATACGAATTTTAAACTTGCTTCTTGTAACGATTTGAATGATCCTTATTGTGACGGTTATGATGATGCATTTATTCTTAGTATTGATTCTGAAATGAATGTATATGTTCGGGCTGCTAAGTATGAGGGAAATGATACTTATATCAATATGGATGAGACAGACATTGTATTTATTCATGGAGATGTAAGTTCAGCTTTTGTTAAGGATAATAAAGATTCTGGATGTATTATTCATGAATTCAACATTGGTGAGGACGCTGAAGATGTAGACGATGATTGTGATGGTAATTGTAAGAATTGCAGTTGCAGTGACGTAAGTGATGATTCTCATAAAAATATTACATTTGATAAAGATGAAAACGGAAATATTCACGGATTTACTTCTGTTAAAAGTGATGTTAATGGATATGAAAAGCATGAATTTTATTCTAGTAAGCCGATTGATTTAAGTGATGTTGACGAATATAATTCGGTTGGAAGATTATTTGATTTGCTTGATTTTATTTTTTAAATATTTGGAGTGTGTGGTGTATGCTGCACACTCTTTTTTGTATCCTCTCATAGACCACTAAAGATGTGGGGTAGACTGTAAATCTATCGTCTTCGGATCGGCTTGGAGCGTTACCAAGTGGGAGGACTTTTTCAATGTTTTTATATACGGATTGGGAGATGTTAAATCGGCAACGAACTTTATATGGAAACAGAGAATAAATATATATGTTCATGATTGGTGTAATAGCTGATTGTGGGATTTATGGAACAGTAGGTACTTGGAGTAGCTACCAAGTATATGAGGCAACCTACACACCTCTTCTACTGTTCTATTTTTATTGTATGTGTAGGGGAAAGTGTAGGAAAAATTTATGAGAAGAAACAAAGTCGATGAAAAAATATGGTATGACGAAGTAGAAAAATATAAATCTGCTTGCAAACAATTAGAAAAAACAATTACTTGTACAATGTTAAAGTATGGATTTATGGGATTAAAATGTTGGAGTTGGTATTCTGGAAATGCACCAGATGATTTGAATATAAGTACATTTTCAGATTTTCTAAAATATCTTGGAGAAGAAGCATATTATAGAGAACGTCCTACTAAAGAACAAGTATGTGAATATGTAATTAAATTAAGAGAACAATTGGGAAGAAACATTAAACTTTCTGATTTTGAAAATAATAAACAGGTTAAAAAAAGTGACATACTATATTATTTTGGCAGTTTTAATAAAATGAACAAGGAATTAGGATTTGAAGAAACTGGTACATATAGAGGTCATTCATATTCTAAGGAAGAGTTAATTGAAGCAGTCAAAAATTTTGTAAGTGAAAATGGGTTTATCCCAAGTGCTAAATTTATTGATACTCATGGCAAAGAATACGGTATGCCAAATAGAAAGACATATAATAACAAATTTGGTAGTTGGAAAAATGTTTTACATGAGTGTGGATTTGATGAAAAAGAATATGCAAAAAATTATGTTTTAAATGAAAATGATGATTATGTATTAAAGCATGATAATGCGGAATTCCTTCAGAATATAATATTTGAATACATTGAAAAATATAATAAAATTCCTGGAATACGTGATATAAATAAATATTATGGAACTGAACTTAAAAATTATTTCAAAAAATATTTTGGTGGATATAATAATTGTTTAGAATCACTTGGTCTTAAAATAAATCAGAAAGCTGAATATAAAGAATCTGAGTTAGATAAAGCATTTATGGATTTTGTTAACGAATATGATAGAGTCCCAACAATACAGGATTTTAATAAAACTGGAAGACCTTCATTTTGGGTTTATCAACAAAGATTTGGAAGTTGGGCTGAAACTTGTATTCATTATGGATTTAAACCGAATTGTAGAAGACCAGAATTTTATATGGATGATGGTGAAAGATGTGACAGTAGTTGCGAATATGATATATCCACATGGTTAAAATCTAAAGGCATAAAATATGATAGAGATATACCTTATGTAGATTTCACTACTAATTATAAAGGGAAAATGAATTGTGATTATAGATTTACTCTTGCAGATGGAACTGTTTGGTATGTTGAAATGGCTGGTTTTATAAATACATATGATTTTTCTAAACTTAGAAGTCGTGAAGAACAGATATATTTTTTCAAGATAAGATATAAAGAAAAATTGTTTAAGGAAAATCATTTAAATTATAAGATTATTAAAAGAGATGATTTAAAAACAAAAACTATGGAAGAAATATTTGATTTTTTAAATATAGAAAATGTCGCTTAGAAGCAGTTAGTTAATAATACTACTGCTTCTTTTGTTATGAAAGGAAGTGATTTAGTGGCACATGTAACAAGGGTAAAATATTTTACCAAGGATAAGGAGAAATTCATAAATCTTGATAACTTGAAGAAATATAAGAAATATCTCCAATCAAATATTATTAAAAATCAGGATGTTAAAGACACTACATATAAAAGATATGAAGGATTGTTTCGTCATTTTCTCATGTGGTTAGGCGAAAACTATGGCGATTTAGATTTATATTCAGATGAGTTTATGGAGAATGCCGTTGATATTATGGAGAACTATATTATGTTCTGCCAGGAAACACTTCTGAATCATAAAAAGATTATTAACATGAAAATTTCTGCCGTTAGTTCATTCTATATTTGGTCTATGAAACGTGGTTTTGTAAAATATCATCCTTTTGATGGAAAACTCGATAGAATGAAGAAAGCTAATGAGGAACATATCTTAAATTCGTATTTTCTTACAGAAGAACAAGTTCAGACAATCCGTAGAGAGTTATCTGAAAATGATAAGTATTCAATTCAGGATCAAATTTTATTTGAGGTAAGTTTTGACTCAGCAAATAGAATTGGTGCGTTGTTAAGGTTGCAACTATCTAAACTTGATTTAGAGAATAACATGTTCGTAGATATAAGGGAGAAGGAAGGATACCGTACACAGGTGGTTTTCGGGGATGTTGCAAAAGAACTTATTCAAGAATGGCTTGAAATGCGAAAGAATGATTATGACCATTTGGAATGTGATTCATTGTTAATTACAAAATACAATGGAGAATATAAACCTATGGGTGACAGTGCAATCAGAGATAGAATGAAGAAATATGGCGAAATTATTGGAATTTCTGACTATAGACCTCATTGCCAACGTAAGACTAGGCTGAATCTTGTATATGAGGAAACTGGTGATTTAGCATTGGCAGCCGAACTTGCCAATCACCGTTCGACTGAAACCACTAGGGAGTTCTATTGCAGGAAACAAACTAAAGCAGAGGTTATGAATAAAATCAATGCTCTAAGAAGCAAAAATTCTGATGTTACTGACGAAAATACCAAATAATCTTCCGAAACCACTCAGATGTATGTCATTCGTGAAGATACTGAGGATGCCGATGAAGCCTTCGTCTAACATCAACAATTTAATTTAAACAAGAAAGCATAGTAACGTGATATTTGAGCCGAGAGGTGACGACAATGTAGAGAATAAATATAACAAAGCTGCTCACATCCAAAAAAGTGATGGCGGTCTGTCAATCCGTTGATAGATTTTTACAAGTGAGCTGTCGCTGACCGATATGCGACATAAATATAAAGGTCGGTTTGCGAAATTATTGACCTTGGAACGGTCTAAAACTTCCCACTGTTTACTGCTCATTGGCGGTGTTGTTTCACAATGTACATAACATTGTATTTTGACACAAGGAGAGGTCTTGCCTTAGTAGACGATTAACACATCTTGGCATTTGCTATTCATGTAGTATTGTAAGTCCTACTGCTGTATTTTGGTAGAGCCGACTATATAACGACTCTAGTGCACACGAAACCTTAATGCAGTATATCTTTCCTATCAACATCTAGGATTATCGGTTTCTCTCAGCCTTAGAAATGAGAAGATGTTCGTGCTTCTCTGCGTTAATGAGAACCTTAATTGACGGATAAGAGTCATTAAACCTTATCGAGAGGTCTTTGCTCCGAAGACTGAAATATGTGAAAAAATAATCAGTAAGCATGAATGGATTGTCTAACTTTCTATTCTAAATAACTGGATGTGTACAGTCCAATATCAGCTAGTTAGTGCTTTATGCTGATTATATAACATGGATCGTTCGCCTAGTTGGTTATGGCACTACCCTGTCACGGTAGAATAACATGGGTTCAAGCCCCATACGATTCGTTAGAGATACTTGACTTTATATTTTTCAAAGCACTCTGTAAAGGTTATGAAAAATACAACATTGGGGTATCGTCAAGCGGTAAGACATAGCACTTTGACTGCTAAATTCGTAGGTTCGAATCCTACTACCCCAGTTAGATCAAAAGGAAAACGAAAAAAATAAAAGAAAGGAGTATGTATAATGGCAAGTAGATTATCTATTGAAAATGATAGATTAAAAGTCGGTCAAGTAAAACGAGTAACATCGAATAATGGAAATAAAATTGATTCTATTACTCTTCTACTTAATGAATCTGTGGAAGTTTTATTTGCACCAAATGGAAACACATTGGAATTTACGGTATCAAATCCAAATATTGATATGAGCAATTTGGACTGTACTATTGATAAAGAGACTTTAAGGGATTTAGTAATCAGTTTCAAAGACGCATACAACCAAATAATTGCAAACGAAAGTGAGGGTACAAATTCATGAAATTAGATCAGAAATTTAATGTAGAAAATGATATTGCAAGTGTAGACATTACGGTTACAAGTCTTGGTACTGCTGATTTGACAAGTGAGCAGGAAAAAGAATTACTTGCAAATTACAATAAGTATATCGAGTATAGTAAAATTCAGTTCAAGGGAAATATCAAGCTTAATAATGGTGTTCCAGAAGTAACAACAGATCCAAAAGACGATTCTACTATTGTTGAATTGGAGATTACGGATGTAACAAATGAGAGGAAACTTATTAATGAAGATTTAGCATTTCATTTTGAAAGAGATGTAACAAAATATCCTGATACAGTATTAAATACTGTTCTTGATAAGAAGGAACTGTATGCACAGGCTCAGTGTGTATTATTTGCTACGAAAGTTAAGGAAGCTGTTACTGAGAAGTTGGCTGAAATTCGTGCATTGAATAATACTTTTGAAGGAACTACAGAATATACTCTGTAAAAAATAATGGGTGGTACTCTTCCACCCTAAATATGGCTCTGTGGTCTAAAGGTAAGGACACCACCCTTTCAAGGTGGTAATGCTGTGTTCAAGTCACGCCAGAGTCATTATGATCTCGTAGCCAAGTTGGTTAAGGCATCGGACTGCAACTCCGAGGGCGTGAGTTCGACTCTCACCGAAATCTTTTTATGCGGCAAACCTGATGCCAAAACCTATTTTGGGATGCATACGAAACTTAGGTGTGTAAGCTCAACACTTACTACCGCCCTATCAAATTATCCGTAGGCAACAACTACGCAGATTATTCTGATAAAGTCGTAATAAAAATAGTTTCATTTAGTTTAGAGAAAGATAATTTTTAAAGAAAGAGTCATTTCATATGAGATGGCTCTTTTGTTATGTAGTATTGGCAGAGTTGGTATTGTACCTGATTGCTAATCAGAGGTCATCGTTTATTCGGTGCATAGGTTCAAGTCCTATATACTACGCTCATGCCGTGTGTCCGATTGGTCGAGGGTGCTGTCTTGAAAATAGTCTGGATGTAAAAGTCTTTGGGGTTCGAATCCCTAACACGGCGTTAAGTACCAAATCGTACTAATAAACAATAGGTTGCGACTTACCGCTTGGAGGAAAATTTATGACAAAAAATATTTTTGATGAAACTGTTGAAACTTTAATTAAAGATGCAAAGGCTCTCACTGAGAGATACAACAGATATGTGAGTGTAGAAGCCGATCCAGATAATTGTGCATATAGAAACAAAATGACAATTGATACTCTTCGACTTTTAAAAGATACACTGTCTTTGATTAAGGAATATGATTGGCATTTAGAATATTCTGAATATGAAACAGATAATCATAAAGAAATTGCTGTTTGGGAACAGAACCATTCTGGAGAAATTAGAAATCATAAGAAATGGACTATCAAATAAATTTTATTTAGAAGATTTACAACTATTAAGAGTCGTAGAAATACGGCTCTTTTTGTTGTGTAAAAAAGAGAATAAATATACGTGGTCATAAACGGTTGGCGTTTGATGTTCTGTCGGTGGAACGTGACTGATTGATGGAGTGAGAAGCTGAAGAAGTCATGAGCTTCGGTATAGTAGATACTCGCACTACTCTCTCACTCTGTTTTTAATGATGTTGTTTTGCGAGTGGAAAGCGAGAAAAGATAAATGAATGGAATACCAAATGATCCAAAAGAATTCTTGGAACGAGTTAATAAAATCAGTCCAGAATTTGAAATAACTGGAAATTATACAAAATTATCAGAAACATATTTACATTGCAAATGTAAAAAATGTGGACATGAAAGAAATTATTCTGCAAAAACTTTATTGGAAACCCAACATTGTAGATATTGTGAGAGGATAAAAAAATATGACAAAATATTAAATATTTCTGATGAAGAATTCAAGAAAAGAGTAAAATCACAATATCCGAATTTGAATATTACTGGTACATACAAACCTGGTCAAAAAGAGATTACATGTATTTGTAAAAAATGTGGCTATAAAAACAGGATAAGGACTTTATCTTTGTTGAATGGTTCATATAAATGTGCAATATGCGAAAAAGGAAAAGAAAATATTCAAATTGGCTTCAATGATATAAAATCTATTAATCCTGTCTTATATGATTGTCTTGTTGATAAATCTATCAATGAAAAATTCACCATAAATAGTAGAAATAAAACTGATTTTGTATGTCCTTCTTGTGGTCAAATACTTAAAAACAAAACAATATCTCACGTAAATACACGAGGTTTAAAATGTAAATGTCAAGATGGTAATAGTCTTGGTGAAAAGTATTTATATCAAGTTTTAAAATCCGTGGATAGTAATATTGAAACAGAAAAATATATTAATGAGAATCTTTCATATAGATATGATTTTTACAGCAAGTATAATGGCATTGAGTGGATATGTGAATTAAATGGTAAACAACATTATGAAAAGTCATTCCATACTTTAGGTGGAAGAACCTTAGAAGAAGAAATCAAAAATGATAAAGATAAACAAAAATATGCTTTGGAACAAGGTATTAATAGATATATCGTAATCAATTCAAAAGAATCTGGTTTTAATCAATTAAAAGACGCTATCATCAACAGTGATTTATCAAAAATATACGAATTTTCAAATGTTAATTGGGTTAAATGTTATAGGCAATCATTAATGTCTGATGTTTTTAAAATTGCAGATTTATGGAATGAAGGCTATAAAGTAATGCAGATATGCGATATAACAGGGCTTGCTAAAAACACAGTAAGAATATTTCTTACTAGAGCCAATGATATTGGATATTGCAAATACGATCATACACAAAGTACAAGAAAATATGTCAAATGCATTGAAACGGGCGAAATATTCAAATCTCTGAGAGATGCAGAACGTACATATAATATAAAAAGAGGTTATTTGTCAGGTTGGTTAAAAGGAAGACATACTCTTCCAGTTGCTAATCATACTTGGGAATATTATCAAGAAGAGTCGGTTGCTTAATCGACTCTTTTATTTATATTGGAATGAAAGGAAGTGACTGTTAATTGGCTACGGCTAAGAAAAGTACACCAACGGCTAAATTAACAGCCGTTCAAGCACGAGAACGTGTAGATGAATTACAAGAAAAGTTAGATAAGTTTGAAAGTACCGCATACTGCCCTATGTGTAAAGCTCATAAAGATAGGGAAACAAAATTTTATTTTAATTCCGATCCTATGTTTGGGGGAGATGCTTGTTCTCCGATTTGTCGTGATTGTGCAAGAAAAATCGCTTTAAGAGTTGGGAAAGATGGTAAAGAACAAGAACCAACGAAGGAAAGTATAATTACTGCGCTTAAATATTTAAACAAACCCTTTTTAAGCAATCTTTGGAATTCAAGTGTTCAAGAATCAGAAAATGCATTATCAGGTAAAACTAAAAATAATCCTTGGAACGCATATGTGAAAAATGTACAGATGACAAACTATTACGGAATGACATTTTTTGATTCAGATTTTTATAATGAAGAACAATTAAGTCTTGCTTCTCCAAAGGAAAATAATAACAATGATAGCAATATTCCAGATAATGAAATAGGCGAACAATTTGAACAGAATAAAAAAGATGCTATAAGGTTGTTGGGATATGATCCGTTTGAAAATGAATCATTATCTGAACAACCTTTTTTATATGCTACTCTTATAGGATATCTTGATGCTGCTGAAGAAGCAAATGATGATAGAATGCGTTTATCTTCTATTATCGAAATTGTAAAAGGATTTAATCACATTGAAAAAATGAATGACATTATTGCTAGGCTTATGGACGATTCTGCTCATATTGAAAGTAATATTGGTACAATTAAAAACCTTGAGGAAACAAAAAGCAAAATCACTGCTTCTGTATTAAAGCTTGCTGCGGATAACGGAATTTCATTAAAGCATAGTGTTAATTCTACAAAGGGTGAAAATACATGGACTGGAAAAGTCCGTAAAATGAAAGAAATGAATTTACGAGATGCAGAAGTAAATTTATATGATGCGGAATACTCTGCTGGTCTAAAGCAAGTTGCAGATATCAGTAATGCTTCTATCTTAAAGCAGATTATGTTAGACGAAAATGATTCAGCAGATATGATTATTCAACAGAGAGAACTTATTACAAAATATAAGAGAATTGCTGATGAGTATGAAGAAAAAGCCCGTATTTTACTCAGAGAAAATATTGACTTAAAAGCTCTCGTAAAAGAAAACGGAATCAATATTGAGGAGGATTAGTTATGGCATTTGAGACTACTGAATCTGGAATATTGATACCAAAAAATTATGAAATTTATGTTAAACCAACTGAATTTCAAATATCTGAAAGGAAGTTGGAAGGATATAAAAAATTAGCGGAAATAAAGCAATTTGGGATTAAATACCCGACAAAATTTATGAAAGAATTTATAGGAGTTGAGCTTCTTGATGCACAAGAATATACTTTTATGAATTCATGGACAAAGCCATTTGTGTTATGGCTCGAAAGTCGTGCCGCAGGAAAAATGCTTGATTTAAATACTCGTATTCCAACTCCAAATGGTGATAAAACAATGGGAGATTTAAAATTGGGGGATATGGTATTTGACGAACAAGGCAAACCAACAAAAGTTATATATTTGTCTCCTATTAACTATATTCCAGAAAGTTATATCATTACTTTTAGTGATGGTGAAACGATTAAAGCGTGTGCAGATCATAATTGGTATGTACATGATCACAAGAAAAAGAAATATCTTGTAAAGACAACAAAAGAATTATTAAAGGACTATAGACGTTTAAGAAAAAATAATCATAAGAATGATGGTTGTGTAAGAAAAGATAATTTTTATGAATATAATTATTATGTTGACTTATGTAATCCATTACAATACTCAAAAAAAGAATTACCAATACCACCATATATTTTAGGGTTATGGCTTGGTGATGGTGCTTCTTCAGATGGAACTATAAATTCTTGTAATAGCGATTATACAGAATTATGTTCTCACATAGAAGCGACTGGCAGTTTTGTTTATTCTATAAGAAACGATAGAGAAACACAAAAAAGAATAACAATTAGACTTTCTGATGGAACTCCTTTGAGAACGAAATTAAGAGAGTTGAATTTGTTAAACGCAGAAAAAAGAATACCATACAATTATTTATACTCTTCTATTTCTGATAGATTTGAACTTCTAAAAGGATTAATGGATACTGATGGTACAGTTGATAAAAAAGGAAGATGTGAATTTACACAAAGTATAGAACGACATGACACATTATTAAATGATGTGTCTTTTTTATTGTCTTCGTTAGGAATAAAACATAATGTAAAATATTCAACCAAAAAATGTCAAACAGGAATCTTTGACGTTGGACGTATTTATTTTATAACTAATAAAAATAATAGCTGTTTTAATTTTGTAAGAAAACATGAAAGATTAAGAGATGATATTCCAATAAAATCACTCCATAAGCACATTATTTCTATAGAACCATGCGATCCAGTTCCTATGAGGTGCATTGAAGTGGATTCATTGTCACATTTATATCTATGTGGTGAAAAAAATACAATCACTCATAATACGACACTACTTGCTTTATTTACCATAATAAAGGGACTTCTGTTCAACAACTACAGAACGTACATTTGTTCAGGAACAGCAGACCAGTCCCAAGAAACTTTTAAGAAGATCGAAGATATTGCATTAAAAAATATTGAATCAATGACTGGTCTTACAGATGTTTTTAAAAATGAAGTTGAAATATCGCAAGCAAACTCAAATGGATTTATCCACAATCCAATGGGCTTTACATATAGACTGTATAATGGTAGCTTTGTAAAAACATTGAATAGTAACATCAATGCCAAAAGAGGTAAGAGGTGTGAGTGCGTCTGTTTTGATGAGGGTGGCTGGCTCTCAGAAGAAGAATTTAATGTTATTGGTGCATTTACAACTCTTGATTCAAATTTCAAACTTGGTGGAAATATTGATATATCTTCTCTTCCAAAGGAATTTCCACATCAGCTCTTATATGCTTCTTCTGCTTCTTCTATTGACACAGCTTTTTATCAAAAGTATCGTGATTTTTCCAAGAAAATGATGTTAGGTGATCCAAAATATTTTGTAGCAGATATTAACTGTGATGTTGTTATTAATGCTACTTTTCATGGTAAACCTTATGTTCCACTTTTGAATAGAGAAACCGTTGAGACAGAATTGAGGAATAATCCTGAAAAAGCTCAGCGTGAGTATTATAACAAATTCACTCAAGACGGGAATGCGAATCAGATTATTAAAAGAGCTTTAATTGTTCGAAATTCTTATACTCGTCCACCTGTATTATGTAACGATACAAATGAAAGAACATTTGTTTTGGCATATGATCCAGCACGTTCAACCGATAATTCAATTCTAGGTATAGGTGAATTGCTTTATAACGAAGAAGATGGATATACAATGGATATTGTAAATGTTGTATCCTTTTCCGATTTAGGTCTTAGACGAAAGACACCCATGATGACTCAAGACCAGATAAAAGAAATTAGAAAAATACTTCTTGATTATAACGGTGAAGCTTTGGATTATGACAATATTGAAATTTTCTTAGCCGATGCCGGTTCTGGTGGAGGTGGAAACTCTTGGGTTCGAGACAGTTTAATTGAAGATTGGAAAGATAAAAAAGGTAATGTTCACCGTGGTTTATTGGATAAGGAATATAACAATGGTGATGTGTATGCTAAAAGATACCCTAATGCAGTTGAAAAACTGAAATTAATTGAACCATCAAAATATAAATCTGAAATGTTTGAGGCTTTAATAAAAATGGTTGAAGCAGACAAAATTCATTTCACAGAAAAATATGATAACAAAGGTTATCTCAATATCATGGAAGTTGACACCAAACTTATGAATGAATCGGAAGAAAAGATTCGTGCAGAATTAGACAAATTGGATTTGAGCATTGATGAATATGAAAATGAACTGGAAGAAAGACTTTCATTGATTGAAGCTGCTAAAACGCAAGTGTATAAATTAACACCTGATGAAGAAGTCGCATTAGTTCAGATTGATGCAATGAAAGAGGAAATTGTTAATATCTGTAGAAATAAGCGTGAAGGTGGTAAGGATTCATTTAAACTTCCTGCGTATAAAGACGCTGATACAGGAGCTTCTGAAGCTACTATGCATGACGACCGTGCGTATGTCTTGGCTATGCTTGGATGGTATTTATCTGAAAAACGAATGGATCATATTAGAAACAAGAAAAAAGAGAAAAACTTTGACATCTCTCAAATGGTAGGAATATCAAAACGTGCAACTAACTGGAATAGACATTCTAGTTAGTTTTTTTAATGTAAAAATATAATGTGAAAGGTGGTGACTATAAGGAAATGTCGAATACAGCTAACAAAACGAATAGTAAAAAATATATGGATTATTCCGACAAAAAAGAGCCAGCAGAAGTCATGGTAGATGGAACAAAAATAGGTACTTCTACAAAGAAGTATGCACAGATTCTTGATTTTGCAACACTCCAAAATATATTAACTCAAAATGTCGGTAAGACACAATCTAAGACGTATGTTCAGTATACAAAAGAAAAACTGATAACATATATTCAGTCACCACTTGCAAACTTAGATAATATTAGGGATGTATCACAATATCTATATCGTATTAGTTCAAATTATAGGACGTTAATAAATTATTATGCCAATATGCCACTTTACTCATACAATGTCATCTTTAAAAATGAAGATTGGACAAAAGCACCTAGGAGCAAAGATTTTATGAATGACTATCAAACTTTATGTAAAAGACTTCAAATTATGGAATTAAAAAATTTGAGTCCAAAAATTATTGCCACATGTTTACGTGATGGCATTTATTGCGGATTTACATATGATGATGAAAACTCATTTTTTATAAATGATTTAGATCCAAAGTATTATAAAATATCTGGTATTACTGAAGGTGGAACATATATTGTAAAATTCAATGCTGCATATTTTGACTCTGGTGACAATAAAGAATTTTTGTATGGAATAAATAATGATGGCGAAGGAACATGGGATAAGATATTTGTACAAGGATATGAGGATTATAAATCAAAGGGAAGAGATTTCCAATGGTTTGAATTACCGCCTGAAAGAACGATTTGTACAATCTGTGGTGAAGATCCAGTTGTTCCTCTTCCATTCTTTGTAACTGTTTTTCAGAATTTATTGGATTTGCTTGATTACAATGATTTAATTAAAGCAAAAACAGAGTTGGAAAATTATGTATTACTTTTGAGCAAGATTCCACTCATTAGTGGTTCTGATGAAGTAAATGATTTTGCCGTTGATTTGGATTTGGTTCGATTGTCACAACAAATGATTGATGAAGTTGCACCAGATCTATGTGCTACTGCTTTTTCTCCTTGTGAGGTTGAACCAATCTTCTTTAATAATAAGAATCAAGTAGATGACACAAATGCTTTCTCACAAGCAATTAAAAATTTATTTGAATCTTTAGGTCTTAGTTCTGCACTATTCGGTGACAGTGATAATTCTATAGGTCTTAGACACAGCATTCGTGTTGATGAATCTCTTATGTTCTATCAACTTTCTAAGTTAGAAGCAAATATTAAAAGATATATAAAACTTAATATTTCCGAAAATTTTGATTTTTATTATCATCGTGCAACAGTATTTAGTCAAGATGAGTATATATCTTCGTTAAAGGACTATGCGACGCTTGGTCTTAAAAAGTTAGATTATGCTACTGTTACTTCTACCCCATTTGAGGTTATGAATAGTACATTTATGGAAAATGCTATTGGTATAAATGAAATGTGGAAACCATTATCGTCTTCATATACACAAACTGATAATGATTCTGGTGGGCAGACAAAAAAAGATGATGAACTATCTCCAGAAGGAATATCTAGTAGGGATGGTAATAAAAACGAAGGTACACAAGCAGGAAAATAAGGAGTAGTTGAATGGAAGGAAAATTTTTAATCACAGCAGATGCTACTACTGCTTCTGCTCTTGTGAAATGTGGTTTTCAGAAAATGGAAACTGGTAATAAAAACATCTACACATTTCTGAATAATTCTTCAATTAATTTTTCAGATAGTGTTGATATAAATAAAGTAAAAAGTACAAACATACTTACATTTTAGTCGTCTTCCTAGACGGCTTTTTATTTTGTCGGAAAGGAGGATAAATGGCTAAGAAAAATACAAAACGTCTTTTATTTATGGAAGATTTATATGATTTTTATTCAAATAAATATAAGCGTTCAACACATTTTAGTGCAGAAAAATCAGGACATCAAATTTTCGTACAAGTACCTGCCGAATTTGAAGTAGATAAGAACGCTGATTATAAAGATGAATCACTTCTATTTTGTAAAGTCAAGTTAATGCATTCTGGTGAGAATAGAAATCATTCTAGTGTAACAGATGAAGCATTAAAGAAAGCGTCAAAAACATTGGCATACAAGCCTGTATTGGCAAACTTTATGGAATATGAAGATGAAGAAACTGGTGAGACATTAAAAGATTTCACTTCACATGATATGGAATTAAACGATGATGGCTCTGTAAATTACATCGAAAAACAGGTTGGTTGCTTTACATCTGATAAACCATTCTTTGAAGTTGAAGAAGAAACTGGACACAACTTTTTATATGGATATTGTGCTATTCCAGTTGATTATACAGATGCAGCTTCAATTATAGAAAGAAAAAATGGAACAAAGATTAGCGTAGAACTTGCTGTTAATGAGATGGAATATTCTGGGAAAAATAAGGTTCTTGAATTAACTGATGTTGTTATTATGGGTGCGACTTTACTTGGCAAAGATCCAGACACAAAAAAAGATATTGGTGAAGGAATGCTCAATGCAAGGTTAGATATTGCTGATTTTAATGCAAAAAATAATAGTCTATTTTCAGACTATGATTCTACTTTAATTGATTTACAAGAACGACTCAAAAAACTTGAGTCTGCTTGTTTCAATAATAAAAAAGATATTAGTGGAAAGGAGGAAACAATCGAAGTGGAAAAGGAAAAATTTGAAGAGGAAGTTACTGAAACTGTAGAGGTGACTGAAACAGAAGAAACCACTGAGGAGGAAGTAACTGTAACAGAGAATGAATCTGAGGAAACAGTCGATGAAACCTCCGAAGAAACAACTGAAAATGCCGAAGAAGATCCAGTTGAAAATACACAGGATGAAACTACAGATACAAGTGTAACAGAGAATGAATCTGTAAATCCAGAAAAATATTCTGTAACAATGTCTGACGGTTCTGTAAAAGAGTTTTCTTTATCATTAGATGAGATTACTATGTCTCTTTACAATCTTGTTAATCAGATGTATGGAGAAGCAGACAATGCTTATTATGGCGTAACTGTTTATGAAGATAATACTCTTATTATGTCTGATTATTGGAATGGAAAATATTACAGACAGTCATTCAATAGAGATGGAGACAATTTCTCATTAGTAGGCGATAGAGTTGCTGTTCACTTTGTATGGGTAACTGACGAAGAAGACGCTTCTCTTAATGATATGCGTTCCAACTACTCTTCTGTTGTATCTGAGTTAAATTTTTATAAAGAAAAAGAATTAGATGAAAAGAAAGAAAATTTATTTAATTCTGAAGATTATAATGGAATCAAAAATACAGAAGATTTTGCAGAGTTAAAGAAACATTCAAAAGAATATTCATTAGATGAATTATCAGAAAAACTTGACAAGATAATTAGTAAATCTGTGAAAAATGGTACATTTAGTTTTTCTAACAATGAACATGAAAAGAAATTAACACATGTCAATTTTGCTCAAAAGCTTGTTGATGAGAAACCTAAGAAAAATTCATTCTTAGATGGTTTACTAAATTGTTAAAAATTACAACTATTTACAATAACAATTGAGACTTTTATAAGTCTCTTTTTTTAATGCAAAAAAAATAAAGAAAGGAAATGAAAATTATGGCACAGTTTGGAAATATTTACACAGATGCTAACGGCACAGAATATACAAAGCATCCTGTAGCTAGAGTTAGCAAAGTCAAAGATGACGCACATATTTACGATTTAGTTGATACTGCAAATGCAATTAATCAGGGAGCAAACCTTGTTCCTGGAGATCATGTAGACGGAGACTTACAGCTTAGATCGGCTAAGACACCTGCGATTGGAAACAAAATTGTTTTCGTTTGTGATGTACCTCTTAACTACAGAGATTATACAAAGCTCGATCAGGCTGAGTGGCAGTTTGTAAACAAAGCAGGAAAAAGAACAAAGGCTTATGAAGTTGGCAAGGATGATGTTCTCGGTGTATCTGATTATGCATTTACAACTACCGTTACAGCAAAAACAACTCCTGCAATTGGAAATTATGTAGTAGTTGATGGTTCAAGAGCTTGGAAGGAATTAGTAAACACTACTGCGGAAGCTACATTAAAAACTTATGGTTTCTTAGCAAAGGTTATTGGATACGAGAAGTATCAGTTTGACACTGTTGTTTTATTTGAAGTTATTCGCAACGAAGATGTTGCAACTGCGTAATCGAAAGGAGGACATATAAATGAACGTATTAAGATTTGCAGAATTAACAAGTGCATTTAATGACGCTGAGTCTGGAATGACAGCACAGGAAAATGCTGATAAGATTACTAGCATTATGCTTGATGCTTCTCATGGCGTATATGAAGAGTACTCAAAAGAGGAAACAAATAAAATTATTAGAAATTTATTTAATAAGATTTCTGGTTTTGATTTTAAGACAGCTACTCCTATGCTGAGAAGACAGGATTGGAGAGATCATAAGAATGCTTACTATACAATTATCGAAGATGTTGTAGTAGATAAGCTTAATTCAGGATGGGGTGAAGATCCTTTCTTTGAAGCTTATGTAGAGGAAAAGAACCTTGCACTTGGCGACAAGAATGAGTTTTATGTAGATGAAAATTCTCTCTTACAGGTTTCTAAGTTCGCTGGAAACCATCATGATGTTGTTGCTCAGAAAGTTGGTTTCGGAAAGAGCTTCAGTGTAGATACATCTTGGTATGCGGTAAAGGTATACAATGACTATGAATTATTCCGTGCTGGTAAAATTGATTTTGCAGCAATGATTGATAAGATGTACAAGTCTATTGAAAAGTATCGTAGAGATGCTATCTTTACAGCATTTATGGGTGCTAATCAGACACTTCCTGCCGACCTTCGATTTGATATCACTCCTTCTGCTTCCACAATGGCTGACCTTAAAGATGCTATTGAAGATGTAAAGGCTGCAACAGGTAAGGAAGTAGTTCTTGTAGGTCGTGAAACAGCACTTAGCAAACTTACTGCTCTCGTTTCTTATGATTGCTGGTCAGAGTCAATGAAGAATGAAAAGTATGAGACTGGAAAACTTGGTAAGTGGGAAGGTTATGACTTAATGTACATTCCTCGTGTAAACGAGCTTAATACTCGCACTGACGCTTTTACAGATGAACAGAAGAATCTTATTATGATCCTTCCTGTTGATCCTGAGTTCAAACCAATTAAGAGAGTAAATGAAGGTGATGTTGCTTTCTATGAAGATGGTATGGATGGAAGCAAGAAGAATATGCTTGTATCTGCTGAGATTGCATATAAAGAAGGTATTGCAGTAGTTATTAATCAGCTTTACGGTACTATTGACGTAAGATAACAAAAATAATTTTGTGCATGGTAATAGTTATTGCCATGCACTTTTTATAAAGGAGAAAAGGAATGGCTTATACAAAAAAAACAACAACTACAAAAACTGACGATTCAGTTACTAATACAACTAAGGTTAATACTTCAAAAAAAGAAATCAAAAAATTTCAGCCTGGTGACATGATTTTATGTAGATGTGTAAGACCGAATAAAGTAATCTTCTATTCTTCTAAAACTGATACTCGCTATGAGTTTGGTGGTTATGGAGATGTAAATGAAGTTGATTATTCTGATTTACTTAAATTAAAGTCATCAAGAAGTCCTATTTTGTTTCAGCCAAAAATTCTTATTGAAGATGAGGATTTAAGAGAACAATGGAAAAGAGATTTAGAATCTGTATCTCATGAATATGAGGGTGTGTATAATACAGAAGAAATCTTTGAAAAAACACCTGATGAGTTTGAAACATATTTGAGAAAGGCTTCCAACGGTGTAAAAGATCTTGTAAGACTTTGTGCGATTAATCTTATTAGACAAGAAAAATTAACAGACCTTAGATTAATTAGAATTATTGATGATGTATTAGGTACAAAATATAAAGAATTTATTTAAATTGGAGGTGTATAAATGACAAATTACACCGACATCTTTAATATTTTTTTAAATAAGATTTCAGACGTTAAGTTACTTGATATGGATGATAATGATATAAATCAAATGCTGACTTCATGGATGACGAGTGCTATTTCCAAAATGAAAAAATGTAAATCTGATTTATCTAGTAGAGATGACGAAATTCAAGAATTTAACAGTGATTTATTGGATATTGAAAAAGAAATTATTGCTACTGGAATGGTAACAGAATGGCTCGCACCACAGCTTAATTCTACATTATACACAAGTCAATTTTTTGGAACAAAAGAAGAAAAGTTTTATGCACAAGCAAATCAATTAGAAAAGTTACAAACATTATCAGAAAAAAATAGGATCGAAGCAAGAAAACTTGCTCGTGACTATTCATATCAGACTTTTATAAATGAAAATTTGAGTTAGGCGGTGAGTTATGAAAAGTAAATATGGAAATTTTAAGATAACTCAAATTGTAGAACACAAGCAAGTTTTGCATGATAATATTCTTGCATTATTATATATGAAGGAAGAAAATTCGCCTACATTAGATAACTATTTTTCGTCTCTTCTTTGGAGACTAAGTGGTTATAATGAAATATTTGGTAATCAAACGATTATGATTGACATTATGTCCAATTTGGAAGAAGCAAGAATTGAAGCCAGCAATGCTAAATGTGACTTTCAAAAATACAGGAAATTAATATTAGACTCTTTTAATATGATTGACAAGTTAAAGGAGGAATAAACCATGAGTGTATATGATTTACATAGAAAACGCATGAAGTCACAAGGTAACACCATCGGGCAAATTCTCAAGCAACAATCTGACGATATCATGGAACAGACATTTGAAAACGACATCGCTACAAAGACTTGTTATATCTATGACAATTTTCATGACGACTTCTTCACAGATGAACATGGAATTACACGTTCTCTTGCTGAAGGTATGACTTATGAAAATACCAATAAGACAAAGATTGACGCAAAGTTTATTGTCAAATCTTATCAGTCAATGGACAAAGATCAAGTAGAATACTATCTTATGTTTCGTACAAGTCAGCCTGTAAGATTCAATGAAGGTGATGACCTTTATTATTATGAGACTGATTTTAGGAAACGCTATGGAGCGACATTTCCGATAGGACTTTTCGTGGACGTTCCAGATGATAGAGGAATTTATCATAAGTGGATTATCTGTCGTGATGAACCTGCAAATCAGTTCCCAAAGTATCTCATTTTACCAGTAAATTATGAACTTACATGGATTGAAAAGAATAATGATAAACGTATCAAGAGACGTATGTGGTGTTGTTTAAGACAGCAAAGTTCTTACACGATCGGAACTTACACCGACCGATATTTTACACATACTGATAATCAGGATAAGATATGGTTGCCAATGAACTCTATTACAGAGAAGTTTTGGTACACTTCTGAAGATTCTAAAAATATGCGAGTTGTAGTAAGTGCTTTAACAGAACATCCTACCGTATGGACAGTGACCAAGGTTGAAAATTCAATGCCATTTGGTATTCAAAAGCTTACTATATATACAGCATTTTGGAACGAGCATACTGATTATGTTAATCTTGAAACAGGTGAAATGTATGCGAACTATTTCGATTCAGAAATCGCCCCAACAGATCCGACTACTCCAACTACTCCCCCATCTTCTATCATAGCAAGAATTTCAGCATCCACTTCAACAATCAAAGTTGGTGGCTCTTATAAAAATCTTACAGTAAATCTATTCAATGATTCCAATGAAGATATAACAACTGAATATGCTGACGCAACCTTTACATGGACTTGCTCTATTGATAACGAAGATTGGACAGATAAAGTTACATGGCGAGCTGGTACAGAGTACAACCAAAAGAAAGTAAAGTTTCCTAATGACACTTCTACTATCGGCAAAATATTGTCTGTTAAATGTGAAATCACTAAGGATAACTTGCCGATTGAATCTGAAATTTTACCGTTGGAATTAACTGAATAGGAGGTGTTTTTATATGGCAGAAAAATTAATTACAAAGAATGATTTGTTAAATAAACTTCGTGCATATAGAACTACTCCTGATGATGAAAATATTCAGTATAAGAAAAAGATTGAGAAAGCACTTATGCTTAATCCATGTCTTTTATATGCACTTAATGAAAAATCATTAGAATCTGAACTTTTTGACGATGATGGTAATATCAACTGGGAATGGAACGAAGATACAAAAGAGTATGAACCTCTTGGAGAATGGGATAGATATTTCGGTGGAACATCCAATATCCGTCCTTATTTGTTTATCCCTGACACTCAGACGGAGGTAAAACATTATATCTGTTACCAAGTATCTTTTGATGAAATGCCTAGCTATCAGGATACATTGAAATATACAAATGTTACGTTTACTATTTTTGTTCATGGTAATGACAGAAATGATAAATTAACAGGTATTCCAAGACATGATCTCATCGCCTCTATTATAAGAGAGAGATTTAATTGGTCAAATATATTTGGAATGCAAACACATCTTGTATCATCAAAGGAGTCTACAACAGATAATAATTATCTTGTTCGCACTCTTGTATTCCAAGTTGTTGATACTAATGGAATTTATAACACATCTAATTCAAAAACATCTATAGTTAATTATGGTGTAAGGCGGTGATTATTTGGATGTATTAGAAACGCTAGATAATCTTCAATCTGCTGTCGAAGAAGATAAAAAAAAGAAACAAGGAAAAAGTCATCATCCAGAATATCATTTCGACAAACTTAAAATGTATTTTGGTGAAGATTATTCGATAAATGGTATTACCATTTCTATTCCAACTATAGGAGATATTTTAAATATTGGTGAAACTAATTTTTATAGAGCATTATCACCGTTCTTGAACAATTCTACTTCTATAAGAGTTCTTCTTTATGATGCTTTTAAAAAAGACTGGAATAAAACAAAAGATATTGAAGTGTTTTATATTTTATATCAATTGTTAAGAAATTCAAATAATGAAACTGCATTTGAACCATTGAAATTAATTTTTAAAGAAAACGATTTTAACGATTTTCAATTAATTCATATGGCTCGAAACAGAAATGGTGAAGAATGTAATACTCTTGCTTTATATAGTGAATTTCAAGATATATTACTTTTCGAAAATGAATATTTAGAAATAGCAGAGTATATTCGAACCATGATGAATGTTCATCCAAAGGTGGAAAAGGCAAAAGGTAAAACAACAAAACATTGGATATTACAAGAAGACAAAATGAAAGCGGCACAAGATAAAGATAAAGAAAGTGATTCTACACTCTTACCACTTATATCTAGCTGTGTTAATCATCCAGGTTTTAAATATAAATTAGAAGAATTGAAAGAAGTAAATATATGTCAATTCATGGATTCTGTAAACAGAATTCAAAAATATGAACAGGGAACAGCTGCACTAAAAGGATTATATTCCGGCATGATTTCAGCTAAAGATATCCCTCAAGACTTAATCAATTTTATGGGCGAAATTTAATCGCTCATTTTTTATTGCATAAAAACAATTTCTAAAGGAGGAAAAAATAATGGCATTTAAATTAGGTGACGTAATCGTTGATAGATTACAGTTTGGTTATGGTGCAAAATCTAATGGTACACCACTGTATGCTTTAACACAGCTTACAGAAGCTAATATTGATATTACAGCAGATTCAACAGATATTAACGATAAAGATGGTAACTTAGTATATCGTAAATATACTGGTAAAAAAGGTGAAGTAACTGCTACAAATGCATTCTTAAATCTTGCGGTTATTGAGGCAATTTCTGCTACTGATGCTGAAATTGCAACTGAAGACAAAGGTATTGTTATGCCAATGATTCAGATTGTAAAAGCAGGTGATACATTAGATATTACTGGCTATGTAGAAGGATCTGTTGTTGTAAATTCTCTTTCTGCTAAAGGCTCTATGGGAAAAGAAGAATACAAATTAGGTGTTGGTGATGCTACTGCCACAACATTCTCAATTAAACATACAGATGCAGTTACAGAACCGTCAGAATCTGCTAAACCGGCAAGCGATATTTTAACACCACCAACTGCAAAGGATGAAGCTCAGTATATCGTTAAATTTAAGAAAACAATTCATAGTGGTGCAAAAATTACTAATTCCGGTAATAAATTTCCAAAAGCTCATGAATTATTCTTCAAAGCGTTAGTAGTTGATAAATGTGATACAGAAACTTTAAAAGCTGCTATTATTCATATTCCATCTTTTATGCCAAGTCCAGAATTTACTCTTGCTCTTCAAGGCGGTGATTCTCAGACAATGGATTATAAGGGTGCTATGATGTTAAATGCTTGTTCTACTGATTCTGAGTTATTTTCTATTTATTATATTGACGAAGAAGAAGATGACATTTAATCATAAAAAATAATCTAAGGGCAGTGTCAAACTGCCCATTTTATTAAGGAGAAGATATGTCAAAAAAGGATTTAAGAACTTGCTGTATTTGTGGTAATAAATACAGCTTTTGTCCAGTTTGCAATGCGGAAGACAGAAATAAGGAATCTTGGTATTTCACATTTTGTAGCAAAAACTGTCACGATGTTTATGAAGTAACTTCTGCATTTGAAGATAAAAGAATTTCTGATGTTGAAGCGAAAAATAAATTAACAAAACTTGATCTATCTAAAAAGAACAATTTTAGTGACAGTTACAAAAAATCTATCGCTTCAATTATGAATGCAAAAGTACAAACTAGAAAGACAATAAGTAAAAAAGAGAATTCAGACAATGCGTCTGTTAATAAGGAGATTATTACAAAAGCTGAAAAAGAGGCAAAAAGTAATGTTGAATAGTGATTTTAAAGAATTTTAATAGGGAACATAATTACTATTCATTTAGTTTTTGTGTTCCCTATTTTTTACGCTATAAAGACATAAGAAGGAATAAAAGGGAAATATGGTAAAAACAAATTTAAAGAAAGTAAGAGATTATTTACCTCATGAAGTTGTTAGAATTGTTAATCCAAAGCAATATTTATTATATATTAAAAATCAGGTTTATCCAATAGATATATATACCAGTTTGGATGAAAAAACAAATAATACAATTCTTGCAATGGTATTTCTTAAAAAGGATACAAATGAAGTATATAAAAAATGGTGTAATTATGACCTATCATAAACAAATCATTACTAATGAAAAATTTAAAAATGTATCAATTAACACTCCAATTCAACCAGAAATAGAATTAGATGGAGGTTTTGCGTATTGTGCAAGATGTTATAAAGAATTGGACTGTTATACAACTCCATGTCCTAAATGCAATCAAATTCAAGACTGGTCATGGATGAAATGTAAAGGAGGAAAAGTTTATGAAGATTAATTGGAAAGTTCGTTTTAACAAAAAGAATATTTTATTTATTACACAAGTTGCTATTTCTATTGTAATTCCTATTCTTACATATTTCGGATTACAAGCGTCTGATTTAACAACTTGGGAAAAAGTATGGGAAACTTTTATTGCTGCAATTAGTAATCCATATGTTGTTGTAATGGCATTAATGTCTCTTTTTAATGCAATTACAGACCCTACTACTAAAGGTGTTGGTGATTCTGATAAAGCATTAACTTATGAGAAACCAAAGGAGGATTAATTATGTCAGTAATGTGTGCATGGGCTTCCTCTAATGAAAGAGGAAAATTAAAAGGTGGCAATCCTGGTGATCAGACAGGTAGGGAAGTAAAATGTGGAAGCATTTATAATTTTGGTCAGACACGAGTATATCGTTGTACCGATAGATCAAGAGCTGTTAAAATTGGTGCTGCTGCAAAAGCAATTGCTTTAAATAACTATTTTGGGTATTGTCAAACACATCGTAGTTCTGGATATATTGCTTTAAAAAATACAGGTTGGATAGTTGCAAATGTAAAAACAAAATGTGAGGTTGATTGTTCTGAGTTAGCTGCGTGTTCGGTAAATGTGGCTTTTAGTAAAGCTATGTTATCTTCATCTGTATATTCTGGCAATATTGGAAAAGCATTAATTGCAACTGGTTATTTTAAAGAATTAACTGCTTCTAAGTATCTTGGAAAATCCGAATATATTAAATGTGGGGATATTATTGTTGCACCTGGCAAACATGTAATTGTTGCCTATACGGATGGTTCTAAAACATCACAGAATACAATTTCTACAACCATTCAAGGTATTGTTTCTGGTAATTCATTGATTAAACGTGGTCAACAGGAAGCAATTAAGTTTACCGGCGTAAATATTGCAACAGATGGAAAAGTTGGCAATGAAACAAAAGCTATGAAATCAAGAGTGTTGCAACATGCAATGAATTTAGATTATAAAGCAGGTCTTGTAGAAGATGGTAAATTTGGTTCAGCTTCAAAGAAAAAACTTGGTTCTCATTATGTTAAAAAGGGCGAAAAACAGTACATGGTCACAGCAGCAGAAATTCTGATGTACTTAAATGGATATGATCCAAATGGGGTTGAATATCCTGGTACATATGGAAACGGTCTTGTAAAATGTTCTAAAGCAAAATTCGGAGATGATGGATCAACAATCACCGCATCTGAATTCCTTCGGTTAATCTAAGATTGGAGGAATTTTATGAATGGATGCTATAGAAAATTTATTTAATATTGAATGGCAAGTTGTAATACTTGGAGTTATTGTCGCTCTTTTTGCATTCAAAGCTATTGTTGAAATATTTAAATGGTTATTATTTGACTTTTTAGGTATAGAAACAAAAGCTATGAGAATGAAACGAGAAGAACACGAATTGTTATTAAAAACTGCAAATGGTTTAAAAGATTTATCTGCACGTCATTTAGAAGATGTGAATCAATCAATAAAACACGATGAAAAAATTCAAGAGAATTTAGATTCGTGTATAAATGAGATCATGGAATCTCTTGAAAAAACGCAAGATACCATTACTCAATTTGCAGAAAATAGAGTTCATGATAGAGAGCAAAGTTTTGCGATTCAGAAAGAACTAACAACTAGCATTGCAAAATTAGCTGAATCAGATTCTTCTCGTGATGAGCAAATAAATAATATAATGTGGGCACAAAAAGAATCTCTTGCTGATAAGATAAATCAGAAATATAAGCATTATATTGCTATTAACGGTATTCCTGAAGATGAGGTTGACGAATTTGTATCGCTTCACCAAGCATATAATGGAGTTGGTGGAAATCATCGTGGAGATGCAAAATTCAATTATTGTATGGAACATTTACCGATTATACCAGTAGAGGTTAAATTAAAATACGACTAATGATTATTATACCATAAAAATTACCAATTCTGGTTAATATTTTCTTATGTATTATATGAATATACAAAATAATTCTAAGCATACTACATTACATGAAGAATAAAGTTGGTGAATATAGGTATAAACAGAATATATCAATATCAGAATTGTCCAAGAGATGTGGACTTTCTTCTACTGCTATTTCTAATTTAGAAAATGGATATACTTCTGATATTTTATTATCTCATGCAGTCGCTTTATCTCTTGCGTTACATGTAGACTTATATGAATTATTTTGTATAAAGAGATAAAGGAGATGTACGCCTATGGGAATGTATTACAATGTAATTTGTGAAGAAATCGAAATAACAGGTGGAAAAGTAATCCATATTGACAAGAATTTAGGGAATATGAATGATGTTCATAAACTTGTCTGTGAGAATATCAGCAAATATCCAAACGCCAAATGGGAACTTTATTCTATGATACTTAATAACTAAAACCAATACATACAAAAATTAAATATAAGAAATATGAAAGAGCGGTTTCTTCGGAAACTGCTCTTTTGTTATGTAAAGGAGTGAAAGGAAATAGCAAAAGCTAAATCGAAATATCATGTAGATATTTCAGAACAAGGTAAGAAAAATCGAACATATAAAGGTGTAACTTATGACAGTCTTACCGAGCTTAGATTTTTACAAGAATATATAGAACCTAAGATGAAAAGTGGAGAAATATTATCATATGAACGCCAAGTAGAATATGTTCTTCAAGATAAATTTAAATATAAAGGTAAAACAATTCTACCTATTAAATATAGAAGTGATTTTAATGTCGTCTGGTCTGATGGCACTTTACAGGTTTTTGACGTGAAGGGTAATCCAGATAGTATGTCACTTTTAAAAAGAAAAATGATGTGGGCTAAGTACCCAGAAACCAATCTTACGTTTATTTGCAGAAATCTCAAATATGGTGGTTGGGTAGAATATGACGCTTTAAAGAAACTTCGCAGAGAAGCGAAGAAAAATAAGGAATAAAGGAGATAAAAGGAATATGAAACTTTTAGAGTTTGTAGAAAAGTATAATAACATGGCAAATAACACATTAAAGGAACAGTTATTAAGTAAAATCAAAATCACTCCATATGTTTCAATCATTAAGAAAGATGCTTACGCACAGTTGATTGTAGATAAGACAACATTTGAACAGGAATCTTATGATGATAACGGAGTAACAAAATATCGTAAAACAGATAAGATTAGAGTAAATTCTGTTGCTCAGTATGTACAGTTTTGTCGTGCTGTGATTGAATTATATACCGACCTTGAAATTGACGAGGATGATAAAGGATTCATCAAGGGATATGATGCACTTAAATCATCTGGCTTACTTGATATTTTAATGGTTGGTTCTGATAAAGCTGAACCACTTATTCCTATAAGTGAATTAAGTGAATTTAAGACTATTTTAACAATGAAACAGTCAGATACTCAGTTTAATGAGACAACTATTCAAGCGTTTATTAGCAAACAGATTGGAAGGATTTCTGATTTGGCAAATGTTACTCTCACACCGCTTATGAACGTTGTAAGTAGGAAACACGATGAGATTCCAAAAGAAGATTTGGATAAGGTTGTTGAGTTTGCTAAGAATGGTGGATTTAAAGAGGTGTAGGGTATGGAAATTATTAACTTACCAAGAGGTTGTGGGAAAACAACTAATATTATAATTGAAGCCGTAAAGACTGGTTATCCAATTATCACATTGAGAAATACTATGAAGAGAGATATTGAAAGACGTGCAGAAAAAATCACAAATAAAAAAATTACTGTTTATACAGTTGCAGAATTTTTAAATGACAATTTTTGGTGCGACAAAATTGATAAGAAACCAGAACATATTTTAATTGATGAGCTTCCATATATATTAGAAGAATTATTGGGTTCAAAATGTGAAACTGCAACTATGACAAGCAAATCTCTTGAAGAATATTATGGTCATAGAGATTTGGATAGATAGGAAATTCAAATTTCCTTGGAGGATTTATATGATAAGTGGAATATTATACGGACTTCTATGTGGATGGATTCTTACATTATTCAATGTAGATAATATCTGTATAGAAGTTTTACAACCGATTGTTCCTTTTGTATTAACTACGGCTCATTATTATTTTGTGTTTGGAGTTGTAGGGTTAATATACGGAATTATACATAATGATTAAATATTAGGCTCTATACGTGTCAAAGCGTATAGGGCTTTTCTTATGTGGAGTGGTTATACTGCTCTCCTATTTTAGTGTAAAAATAGTGAAATTATAGTGAATTTTTTGGAGGTGATGAAATGGCAAAGATAAGCCCAGAGTTGAAGAAACAACTACATGCTATTGCACAAAAACAAGCTGAAAAGATAGCAAAAGAATTTGAAGATAAAATGACTGAACATTATAGAAGTGTTCTTGATTGGTATTATGGAGAGCCATATCAGACGAATCCTCCACACTATGATAGAACGGGCAATTTAAGAAATTCATATAGAACTTTTATGTTTATTTCGTCTGAACAAGTGTCTAGTAGTTTTCTAATTTCAGGAGATGATATGAATGACTATGGTAGAAAATCAAAAATTTCTGGCGAAGATTATTTAAGCAAATTCTTTTTTAATCCATCAGGAACTTGGCATGGTGGTGATTGGCATGGTGGATATGGTGTGCCAGCTAATTTCAATGCATATAACGAAATGGTTAATTTTTATCATAACACAGTAAAAGACTTTAGAAAGAAATATGAAATATAGGAAGGAGAAATTAAATGGTTGAAGAATTAAAACTTGCCATAAAAATTGATGATGCAACTATTGAGCAATCACTATTGAAACAGTTTGCTAATGCACAAAAAATGGCTAACAAGGTTGTTCTCGATTTTAAAAATGTAAACTTCGATGATAAACAGATAGAAGCCAAATTTAAGGAAATGCAGAAGAAGGCAGGTCAGAATCCGATTGATTTTAGCATTAGTGGTAATACACTTGATATGCTTGGTCAGATTGATAAAAGACTTACTGAGATATTCAGTATTGGAAAAGGAAAATCATTTATTGACTCCTCTTCTACTGTTGCTGATATTGACAAAATAGAGAATAAAATAAATGAGCTGAATAAAAAAATCAACACATCATTTGATACAAAAAATAAAACAGAAGCATATAACCAATTAAAGAAATATGCAGATGCTTTTAAGGATTATTATAATAATGAAGAAGCAATGGCTTCAGAATCTGGTACAAAAGCCGCTTATGCATATTATAAAGCTTATGAAGAAGCTTTAAAAAAAGAAGTCGCTCAAAGTAAATTAGAAAAAGTTACTGTTGATTTTGATATTAATGATAAATTTTTTGATAAAAATAGAATTGTTTCTGATAGAATTAAAGAATATGCAAATTATAAAAAATATGGTAGTGATAATGATTTACTAGAAGAAATTTCTTCTCTTAAAAATAAATTGTTTGATTTTAATTCCGCATATTCTCAAGTGAAAGAAAAATTAGGACAAGCCGCAATTACACCTGAGATAATAAAGAGTGTAGAACGTTATGTTGAATTGTTAGATAAAGCTCGTTTTTTAGAGCAATTGAACGATCCTGATGATAATGATACTATTAAATCACATAGAGCTATGGCACAAGTTAGTCTTGATGATGCTCTTTTTAATGCTCAAGAACAGAGTTATAAGTATACTAAATCATTAAGACAACAAGAAGAACAACTTACTTCCACTGTTGAAGCTGAACAGAAATTAGCAGAAGTTCAAAAGGAAACAACTTCTAATTCTGTTACTTCTGATAATTCTCAAATTGAAGAGTTAAAATCTGATATTCAAGAGGTAAAAACCGAACTTGGTGATGTAAAAGATAGAATTTCTTCTATTGAATCGAATGGTTTTGAAAATGTACGAGATGATGTTGAAAAGACAAAGGAATCTGTAAAAGAACTTAACAGCGAACTTGCAGAAATGAAATCTAACCTCTCTTCTACTCCACAAGAATCGAATATTTCATCTGGAACGAAAGACGCATTTTCTTCTACCGAAATTCCTGCTTCTGTCGAGAAATTAGAACAGGTGTCAAATGCAAATAAAGAAGTTCAAAAGGCGGTTGAAGCATCAACATCTGCAATAAAAGAAAATGCAAAAGTCATCGACAATGGTGAATTACCAGCTTTAGACGAACTTGTAAAAAAAGCAAATGAAGCAGCTTATGAACTTACAAAAGGAAAAGATATTGTTTCACAGATAGGGAAAAAACAAGTTTACAAAGTGACAGAAACTGATGAAAATGGGAAGACCATGGAACGAATTGTTGGTCAATTTTCATATGTTGAAAAATCATTAGATGGACAGCTTAAAAATGTCCTTGCTACTTACGATGAGAGTACAGGAAGATGGAATGAAGAAGTTCTTAGTTTAGCGACTAATTTTGAAAAAGTTGGCAAAGAGATAATATCACTTGATAATAAAATCAATAAACTTGAAATGCATCGAGATAAAATGGTATCAGGACATCCTAATTATGATACTTCTGCCGATGATGAATTGATTGATGTACAAAAAGCAAGACGATATGTTCTTGAACAAACTATTGGATTATATGCTAATGAAAAAGAATATGTTTACGAAGTAGATGCATTTGAGAAAAAGCGAATCGAAAATAATCGCACTTTATTGGCATTAAAAGATCAGCAAAACAATTCCCAAAAAGTTAAAATGGACGAAAAAGCCGATAGACGGTTAAATAAAGATTGGGAAGATGCTATTAAATTTAATCAGCAATTAGATGATGAATTAAAAACAACTCAAACTTTATTAAATAATCTTGATATGCCAAAAGAATTACTTTCTGATTGGGATAAGGTGACAGACGACGTTGAAAATTTAATACATCAATTAAAAAACGGAGAATTAACATTATCTAAATTTAAAAAACAGAGAGGTGAATTATTATCTGGCTATAATAAAAAAGTTGATATTCAACAGAAACGTGATATTGACGAATATAACTCTAATGTTAAAACAGATAACGCAAAGAAACTTGAACGAGAAAAACAGATTTGGAACGAACTTACGACTTCTCTTGATAGATACGCTACTCTTCAAAAAAGAATTGCAAATAACAATGCATTAAGCACAGACAATAAAGAGGCGGCAAAACTTCTTAAATATATCTATGAATTACAGAGAAGTGATGTGCTTCCATCGGAGAAATTAAACGCATCTAATGAAAAACTACAACAGATAAAACAAACTGTTACAGATTTAAAAGCAAAACTCAAAGAATCTACTCTTGATTCTTTACAAGGTTCTATTGATAAGTATCAGAAAATCTATGATCAAAGAAGCACCTATTCTTCTGATTTTACTCCAAGTGACCAATATACTAAAAACTTAACTGAGCTAAATACAGCAATTAAAAATCTTGTAGAGTACAGAAACACATTAAAAAATGTTAGTGAAGTTACCGTAGAACAAGAAACTCATTTAAAAGGATTAGTTACGGCATGTGAAAAAGCTTCTGATTCTTTTAAGTCACTTTCTGCCTCTGAAAAAGGTGCAAGTCAGATTGCTGTTGATAAATTAGTTCAGAGAATTAATAAGGATTTAGATGAGTGTACAAATTACTCTAAGGAAGCAAAACTTGGATTAAGAGCATTGCGAGACGAATTAGAGTCTGCCAATCCAAGGAATCTGAAAGAGATTACATCTGAAATCATTAATATTGAAAATGCTGAAATCAGAGCTGGTCGTGCTGGCAGAAGTTTCTTTGACACATTAAAGAATAGTGGATTCCATCAATTAGCCGCACAGATGGCAGGTATGTTTGGATTTTATGATGTTATTAATCTTGGTAAAGAAGCAATTAGTACCATCGTAAGTCTTGATGATGCTTTGGTTGATTTAAAGAAAACTACAGCAATGAGCAAAACTCAACTTGAAGATTTTTACTATGATGCCAATGATGTTGCAAAACAAATGGGTGTAACTACCGAGGAGATTATAACACAAGCAAGTGCGTGGTCTAGGCTCGGATATAGTTCGCAAGAAGCTGCTACAACAATGGCAAAACTGAGTTCTAAGTTTGCTTCTATTTCTCCTGGAATGTCAACAGATGAAGCTCAGGAAGGTCTTGTATCTATAATGAAAGCTTTCGACATTGATCCAGATGATGTTGAAACAGAAATTATGGACAAAGTAAATGTGCTCGGCAACAAATTTGCGGAAGAGAACCAAGATGTAATTGAAGGTTTAAAACGTTCTGCTGCTGCTATGTCTGCTATGGGACAGTCCTTCACTGATACAGCTGCCCTATTTACAGGTGGTATGGAAATTTTGCAGGATTCTGAGTCGATGGGAACTGCATTACGTACTCTTTCAATGCGTGTTAGGGGCTATGATGAGGAGACAAACCAACTATCTGATGATTTAGTTAATGTAACTGGTGAAGTTGCAGATTTAACAAAAACCGCTCAAGATTCACAGGGCGTATCTTTGTTTACAGATGCAACACAAGAACATTATAGATCTATGGTGGAATATCTTGGAGATATTGCAGATAGATGGGATCAAATTTCAGAGAAGAATCAAACAGAGCTTCTTCAGAAACTTTTTGGTAAAAATAGGGCAAATGCAGGTGCTGCTATCATCCAGAATTTTGATCAAGTTCGTGCTGCTATTGAAGCAATGGATGAAAGCGCAGGATCTAGTGAAGCCGAGATGAGCGCAATTGAATCCTCTCTTTCTTATAAAATCAACGCACTCAAGGAAACTTGGGTTGGTTGTGTGCAAGATATGATAGACAGAGGAGACTTAGGTACAATTGTAACTGGTCTTACAAAAGTCTCAGAAGCTATTACTTTCTTACTTGATAAATTTGGTATTCTTGGCACTATTGGATTAGGAGCAGGAATATTCTCGGGAATTAAAAATGTCGGTAGGGATAAAATGTATTCCCTCAGTTTTTGAATATGCCGACAACATACATAATTTACTCTGAATACAGAGGTTTAAAGTATGTTATCCGTGAGATACACGGTGATAAATAAATAATTGGAACAATAATCGGGAACTGCGTACAACGGTCTGGTAATGCAGACGTATCACCACTCTCCTATTATGGCGACATAATTAGGTTCGTAAAAGCGTGACGCTCAAGGAATCCGATGGGATAGATCTTTTTGAGATAAGCCCTCACTGTAGCGACAACTTCCACATCAAGTTATATGCAACGATGCTTGGTGAATATGCGCTCGATACTACCTGACACAACAGGGCAATCTGTGATGGATTGTAAAATGCAGAAACTTATCTTCTGTTGTTTGAACACATCGTTCCTATGTGTATTGATAAGATGGAACAAAACCAAGAAATCTCGATTTCAATTAAAAAAAATGACACTACTCTATTTTGAGCAATGCCATTTTGTAGGGAATATATCTTGCTTGATATAAACATATCATAGCACATATTCTGTTATTTGCAAATACTTTTTCTGTTTCAAACAGAGAATAATAAAATAGAGAGCAGAACACTCTACTCTCTCATCTATATGAAATGATATAATATCCCCTCACTAGACTCACTACATAATTTTAAGAACAATCGTAAATATTGTGATGGCGATCACAAATTTAGTCATACTATTGAAATCAACAGTAAATTTCATAAAATCCCTCCTAACATATATATCAGAAGAGGAGAAACTTTGTTCTTAAGCCTCAGTAAAGACAGCCGTGTAGATATTGCCTAGTTCCCTTGATCGTGTTGTTTTCAACACATCCACCTCAACGAATATTGTATCAAATTACCATAATTTTACAATCCAAAACATATGTTTTGTCGATTTATGTAATACGAAAAATCTTCAAATTTTTTCAAAAATCTTTACAAAAAATTTCATCTGTGTTATCTTCAAAATAGTAAAAATTTTCATTTTTTTGAAGGAGGTAACACGATGAAAGTTTCAAGAGAAAATTGTCCAGTTAAACCATTGATAGGAAAAATGAAACGAGAGAAAATTGTATTAAAGCACAAATTGCAGAGAAGAGAATCTGTTTGGTCTAATCCAAACAAATCATTGCTTATTGACTCTCTTTTAAGAGGATATATTGTACCACCAGTTTATACTATTTCTGAAGATGGTGTACAATATGTTATTGATGGTGTACAGCGATTAAGCACGTTAAAAGGATTCTATAATGATGAGTTTGCAATATCTAAAAAGGCAGAACCAGTTATAATTGAAGGAATTGAATATAATATTGCAGGATTGAAATTTAGCAAACTTGACCAAGTTGTAAAGGACGAGTTAGATAGTTCTGCTATCACAGTATATGAAATCACTGAATATACAGATAAAGATGTCAGAGAAATGTTCCGAAGGCTCAATTCAGGGAAACCGTTGAATACATCACAGAAGCTTACACCTGATATGTCGGATGAACTCAGTAATGCTATCTTTGATATTGTCTCTCTTCCATTTTTTGAAAAGAGACTGACATCTGCTCAGTTGAAAAGTTCAGTCGATCAGAGTATCGCACTTGAAACACTGATGCTCTGCTCTACTAATAAAGATAACGATTTTGCTTCATTTAGAGGTAAGGATAAAGAGAATTTTATCGAATTCTATAATGACAAAGTTAAGCCAGAAAAGATTGAAATCATCAAAACCGCAATCAATAAACTTGATGAATCTCTTGAAGAAGATGTGAAAATTCCAAAGACAAGTATTTCTGTATTGTGTTTTGCAGCATATAGAATTTGCAAAGACAAAAAGAGCTTTGAGAAATTTGCTTTGAAAGTAAGTGAGTTCTTGGCAACATACAACGATAATACTGAATACAAGAATAATCTTATGAATGGTACTAATTCTGCCGAGTCAGTTAGATTTAGATTGGATTATTGGAGAGAAATTTTAAAAACTTTATAAGGAATATAAAATTGTATATATGTTATAAGAGTCAATTACTTTGTAGTTGGCTCTTTTATTATGCACATAATTAAGGATTAAAAGGAATGAAACAATCAAAATTATTTCCATGCTACTCTATTCCACTTCGAGATTTTTTAGCATCTCATGGAGTCAGATATGAGCTAGTAGGGTTACATCCTGAAACACATAAAATGTTTTGGGTTTATATCAAAGATGAAAAATTAAATATATTAACGTCTGAGTGGTCAAAGAGAGAATAAATAATTGATTACTCTTTTTTATTGCAAATTTTTAATTGAAAGTGAGGAATTATATGAGGAAAGTATTTTTTGATAATTTACCTAAAAGAAAAAGTGGACAAATATTGTGGAATAAAAGCATAGGGCAGGATTTGCACTTTATATATGAAGAAATAGAAGGGTTTATTAAAATAGTAGATTATAATACTAATGGAAAATATAATATAGTTTTGCAATATAATGACAATATCAAAAGTTTAACAAGTGATGATTTGTTAAAAGTGAGAATTGCAAGATTAATTAATTACAAAAAGCAACATAAGTATTTATATAATATTAATGATACTATTAAAGATAATAATAGAGATTTAAAAATAATTGGTTATAAAAATAAACGAGTTAATAGAAAAGATGGAAAAACAGAATTGGTTTATGGGTATGATATTTCATGTAATATATGTGGTTGGGACAATGGATGGATAGCTGAAAAGATCTTAAAACAAGGTTGTGGGTGTCCTTGTTGTGCTTCTAAAATTGTTGTGCCAGGAATAAATGATATAGCAACAACTGTTCCTTGGATGATTCAATATTTTCAAGATGACGATAAAGAAATAACCAAAAAATATACTAAATGTTCAAACTATAAAATATATCCTATATGCCCATATTGTCACAAAGCTTCTAAGAAAAAATATTCTATTTCAGATATATATTCAAATAACGGATTCCTATGTTCTTGCTCAGATTCTTTATCAAGGTTGTCAAAATATATGAGAAGTTTATTGGATCAATTAATAATTGAAAAACAGATTGATTTTTATGATACTGAAGTTAAATTTGATTGGTGTACATATTTTAATATATATAAAAATAAACAATGTTATGGCATCTTTGATTTTGTAATTGAAAGCAAAAAACTTATTATAGAAACCGATGGTGGTTTTCATAGGACAAATAATTCAATGAGTGGACAAACAAAAGAAGAGTCTATTTTTATTGATATGGAAAAAGATAAATGTGCAAAACAGAATGGATACATTGTTGTACGAATATCTGATGAATTTAACATTAAACAATCTATAATAAACAATTTTGATGGTATCTTTGACCTAAAAAATATTTCATGGTCGAAATGTGAAAAAAATTCCTTGAGAAATTATCAGGCAGAAGCTATGAGACTAAAAAATGATCATCCTGAATACACTACTTCAGATATATCAAAAATACTAAAATTGGGTGAAACAACTATTAGACGTTGGCTAAATTGGGGTGCAAACGCTGAAATATGTTTGTACAATGCAGAACAAGAAAGAAAACGTGCAGTATTTCACAAGGGAGACATCCCAGAAAATATTAAATCTATTATCTGTCTTAATAATGGAATAAAATTCAAATCAGGGGCTGAATTATCCAAAAAATCAAAAGAATTATTTGGACAATACTTTTCAAGATCAGTAATATCCACATGTTGTAATAGAAAAGTCCAAGATATAAAAGGTTATATTTTTAGATTTGAAAATGACTTAACAGATACCGATAATGAAATATTATTAAAAAACACAAATAAAGAAAAATTAAAAAGTATTAACAATAAAATACTTAAAACATTAGACAAATTTATTGAACAAAATCCTGATGTAGATATAGAATTATATAATTTATTCTTAGAAAGAAAAAGATGTATCGGTGCATAAATTACTATGTTAAGGGTCGTTTCGATTATTGGCGTGGAATTGTAAAAACATTGCAGTAAAAAAGATAAAGAGTAGTCGGCTGGCTACTCTTCTTTCATATCTGTTTATAAACATACGTTCTGAATAGTATTCTGTCGATTATTGGTATATAATGGTAATATTAAATACTAATGATTGGGAGGATACTATGGGGTTTTGTAATAAGAAAAAGAAACCTATTAAAAAGAAACCAAAAACTGAATATATAATGTTTGTAGATGAGACTGATCCAACAGCAACAGGTAATTATTTCTGTTTGTCTGGTGTTATAATTCAACGTAATGATTACGAAAATAATTTTGTGGACAGAATTAATCGTTTGAAGAAGACACATTTCAACGATTGCGATATTATTTTTCATTATACAGAGATGAAAAATAATCGAAATAATTTTAAGATTTTTAAAGATCCAATAAAAAGGAATAAATTTTATATGGATTTTGTAAATATTTTACAATCTTCAGATATTACTATTCTTTCTTCTTATTTCGATAAAAATGATATGAAAGCGACATATGGTAAATGTGCTGTATCAGATTATGATGTTGCTTTTAAAACACTATTGGAAAATTTTGTGCATTTTCTAAGAAATAATAATGGAGACGGTATGATTATAATGGAATCAAGATTATTTAATGAAAATGCCAATTTACAAAATACATTTTATCAATATATAAATATGGGTTCTGAGCTATTCTCATCTTCAATAGTTAAATATCACTTAAAATGTTTAGGTTTTGTCGTTAAGAACGATAACTGTATTGGATTGCAGATAGCAGATTTTATTCCAGCAACAATTGTTAGAATAATAAAAGACAGGATAGATAAATTTTCTATTCAAAAAACAATACATGAAAAAATATATTGTCATGACACTGAATATGAAAAAATTTTAGGTATTAGAAATATACTTGGAAATAATAATAACTAGAGATATCATACTTGACCTTGTGTTAAATATGATGTATTATAATAATAAGTTCAGATGGAGGAACGTGTAGCTAGTAGACCATTTGACATAGAAACCGAATATAAAGTGTGACGATTGAGGTCGGTTTCTTTATTATTCTCTAGGACGGGTGATTAGTGTTTTACACCATGATCTCGCAGAAAAAGGAAGAGTTTAAATACTCTTCCTTTTTTGCTGTATATAATATTGCTCTTCTATTCTGGTTATCTGTTAGTCGGAACATATATTTAGACGGTTCTCTTTTTCAATACAAACAAAAAGAGTAGCAATTTCTCATCACTCTTCTATTCCATTTAATCTATTGGTTCTGATTTAGTTGTGTTGTTCTTTGATTTTTTATTGGTTGGCATAGTGGTTATCTCCCATCTAAAAATCTGAGTTGCATGAATTGCAATGCCATTGATGTTTAACTTTTTGTGAAAATATTCCAAACATAGCTACACTACCTGCTTTTGTAATATTTGAAATTTTCTTTGTGTTCATTGAATGACAATATGGACATTCGATGTTATGTTAAATAAAAAAAAGAGAATAATACAATGAACAGACTCATCTCTGACGCTAGACCATCCAAACGCATCAGTGAAATTGACTTCTTTACTATTATCTAGTCGGTAAAGAACGCCAATGCTCACATACATACTCAAGTCTGCCGTAACGCACTCTTGTATATCTGTGAACGTGTACTGGTTTTAGTACATTATACGTCATATAGCAATCACCTCCAAGACACGCTTGTGAGATGAGCCTGTTTATTGTATTATTCTACAAATTAAAAAAATACATAGTATTTGATAAACCAACATCTGTGTAGCTCTCATCACAGGCTATCGACATCTTCTCCTATCTACACGGATAAGAGCGATAGTGTTCGCACACGTACTCGATTCTGCCGAATCTCATACGTTTATACGCACGAACATGAACCAACTTTAAAAAATCGTAGTTATGCACTCAAATCACCTCCTCAAAGACGAGAAGATGTTGGCTTATTAAATACTATGTATAATGTTTTATTTCTTATTCACTAAGCTTTTAGCTTTTTCTGTAGCGAAATCAATTTCGATAATATGAATAAGAACATCTATAAAAGATTTTAAATCTTCTATATCATATTCTGGATTTTTACGAAAATAATGTACCTCATCGTTTCCAATCCATACAGAAGCTCTTGCAATGTCTTGTAATCTACTTGGAAGCTTGTTGATACATTTTCCAAGTTCCATTTTGATAATAGTATCTTCATCTTCGTGCTGCACCTTTATCAAAAAATCTTTTACTAAAAATTCAAGTGATTTCCGATATCCTAAACCTGCAAGACCTTTTATCTCATCTTGCTTTTCTGCCTCGGCTGCCTGATTATATAGTGAAACGAATTCTGGTGAGATTTCTTTTATATTGTCAGAGAAAGAAATTTTATTTGCTGTTTTAGGAAATACAGAATCTAAAAATAAATTATTTAGCGGTGAGCCATATACAGCACTACCATCAAAATATCTAGCTGTATATAAAGAACTACATCTTGGACAATATAAAACAATATAGCAATAATTAACTTCAAAATCTGGATGTTTCATATAAAATCCATCAACAAAAGTTGGACTTGTTGCAATGTTACAATTAGGACAAGTATTTACTTCTGGTACTTCTACATCTATAAAGTCATTATCGTCATATTCAATTAAGTTCTTTTTATAATGAACTCTGTATTTTTGTTTCATCTATATCACTCCCACAATTATTATATATGGATAATATTACCACATATAATATGTATGCAAAAGTCAGAACATTAGTTCTTATCTTTACCCAATTTCTCTTCCATCTTATTAAAATCTAATCCATATCTCTTCTCAAGTTCATTGAGAATATTATATATTCCTTTACCAATGAACAAATGATTAGAGCCAAATACATACTTCATAGTATGAATTTCAGATGGAGAAATTTCAGATATTTTGTAACGATATGTGCTCATATTTTCGTTTTGATATACTTTTACAGGGTATCTATACCCAAGACCTTCTATTCCTGTATATCCGTCATATGAATTTGGATTGTAACATTCTCTTCCGACTTCATATTCAAGTTGAGCTATGAGCGATGCGATATTCTGTGTATTTTTCATTTGATGCACTCTCCTATTATTTACTGTATTTTTACAATTTATTACGAGGTGATAATTATGAACAACAAATTTAATATTGGTACTCATAAAAAAATAGAACAATTATATAATGAATTATTATTGCTATTCAAAGAAAACGACTTGGATTATTCCCAAGCCGTACTCTTTTTAAATAATTCACTTGATCGCTTAAAATGTACAGGTTATTTAAGATTTTCTGATGATGAGTCAGAAATTTAAATACTGATAAAAACATAAAGTAGATTAATTTTCTTTGATAAATTGTTCTCCGTAACATGTAATACCATAAATATCACTTTGAGCAGATTTAATAGTATTTCCTTGAGTATATAAGTTTGCATCTATAAGATGTAATTTATTACATTTTATAAGATTAAAAGCAACTTCTTCAATGGAATATTTATTATCTTTGCTCAAAGCTGTTAATATTGACGAAATCCCAGGTGCTCGCAATTCAATATCATTATTGCTAGATGTCCTAACTTTTACGCTTGTGTTTTCATCAATGAAAGTAAGAATATCTTTCATACATTGTTCATTAGTCGTCATAGTAAAATTCCTCCCTTGTACATTATATTAATAGGAATATTTTACCATTAATTATAATAAATGTGTAGTCTGAACATGTGTTTCTTCTATCTCCTATTTCATGAAATATTGTATTGGCTCAGGGAAATTACCATCATAATATAAAAACCATCTTCCTCCTATTTTAACCATTTCAAATGTTGTTTCTCCGAAACTATCATGATATTTACATGTGGTTAAAGCATATTCTTCTAATTTAATATTACAGTTATATTTATAATTTATTTGATTTTGTTTGTTTAATAACTCATCCGAATCAACTTTATTCTCATGTGTAATTTCAAAAGAAATATCTCCTACTTTATTATGAAATTCTTTTATAGATTCAGTAGATAATGCAGGTAATGATTTTTGTATAAAACTTGGATAACATTCTTCTATTCTATTTGTATTTGAATTATTGATTGCTTTTGAAACCTCTTTCAATAAATCATTAGTAGTCTTATAACCATTTCTATTTTTTGAACTAAATATAAAAAATATAACACAAATACATAATAGAACAATCATTCCAATAATTATAGACATTTTCTTTTTGTTTTTCACTATACATACCTCCAATCAACATCTCATATTATACTACATTAAAGAAAATACCTCAAACATATTTTCAAACATTAACAAGTATGATATTCAAAACATTTGACAGTGATATTGATAATATGAGTTCTCGTTGGGGAATGTTTGGAAAGTCATTCTCAGACATTGGAGATACAATAACAACAAAATGGAAACAGGTTACTGACTACGTTGCTGTTACAAATGATGCAACTATATCAGGAATGATGTCTGCATGGAAAGGCACATCTCCTGTTCAATTTTTGTCAGATGATAGTGTTGTTAATGTTTTAAATGATTACAATAAGGCTTTAGACAAAGGTGCGGAAGCAACAGCGAAGTTTTTTGAAGCAGGAACTGGTAATGATTTTATGAATGGCTGGTTAAAACAGCTTAAAGGTGCACCAGCGACAATGGATGATTATAAAGCTGCTGTTGCAAAAGCTGAATTAGCACAGAATGGACTAACCGCATCAATGGTCGCTTCTAAAGTAGCTGCATTGGCATTAAACGTAGCTGTTAGCATGGGTGTCAGTATCGCAATTTCTGCATTGATAAAATTGGTAGACAATTTAGTTCATGCAAATGAAAAAGCCATTGAAAAAGCCGAAGAACTTAGAGATAAATACAATGATTTTAAAGAAACAAATGCGTCAAATGTAAAGACCTTAAACGATTTAAAAGATGAATTTGAAGAATTGTCAGATGGCGTTTCTCAATATGGAGACAACATTTCGCTTACAACAGAACAATATGCAAGATATCAAGAAATCGTTCAACAAATTGTTGGTATGTCTCCATCTTTAGCAGAGGGCTATGACACAGAAAATGGGTATATAGCTGATAAAAACGGACTTTTAGAACGTGCAATAGAATTACAGGAAATAGAATACAGGAATGAATTAAGGAAGATAACAAATCTTAATAATTTAAAAACTTCCATGTCTGGATATATTGCTGAATACAAAGAGGCATTAAATGGTGGTTATGTTACAGCTGAAGGTAATATAGTTGGCACTACTATTGATACTGACTTCAAAAATTCTTTATGGGAACTTTTTAATACAAACAATAGAGAAAATTATGATGGTCAGAGTATGGCAAGAGACATCATGGACGCTCTTGGTGTTAAAGATATTGACAAAGAAATTCAGAAATATATCAATGAATATGGTTATTGGCAAGACAGTGATTTTTGGAACGATTATTGTGATCAAATTGCTAATAATTTAGATGCCGTAACCAACTCTTTGTCTGCTGAAGAAGTTGGATTAGATGATACTGTATTTGATCAGAATATCGAAAAGCTTGAAAGCTATGCTGAAAAATATAACGATATGAAAGATTCTGTAAAAAGTGCTAATGAGTCTATCCAGACAGATTTGGGATATATCGCAGAATATGCAGATGGTTACTCTGATTTATCTAAGGAGCAGCAAAAATTTGTCACAGATTATTTAAAAGGTTTTGATATATCTGATATTACTTCTGAAAATTCTATGGGAATTTTAGAATATGATGAAGATAAAATGGCTTCTGTAAAAAGTCAAATTAAGAAGTTTGTAGAAGAACTGTCGCATGATAATTCTACTAAACAGGCTCTTACAGATTTATACGCGCCTCCATCAGATAATGAAACTATTGAAGAATACAAAAATCGAATTGATTCTGCATTAGAAGTTATTCGTAAATATTGTGAAGCCAATGGCATTGAAATTCCAGTTGGAATTAGCGATGTTGAAGATTCTGCAACGAATTTAGAATCTTCATATAAGCAAACCATTGAGAATGCAAAAGAAAAATATGGTGAAGATTTAACTCCATTTTTTAAAGAGAATTCTATTAATACACAAGAAGAAATAGATAAATGGCGTGAAATCGCACAATCTTGTGACACTGCAACTGAAGCAAAAAAGAAATATCTTGAAGCTGATACATCCCAAGAAGCATCGACTTCCTTTGAACTTCCAGACGCAGAAACACTCAAACAACAAATCTCCGACCTCAACTCAGCAATAGACTCTATCCAGTCAGCATATGACACTCTAAACTCTGCTGTAGAGGAGTACAATACAAACGGTGGGACATTATCTATCGACACGATTCAATCACTACTCTCTCTTAGTGATGAATATCTTGCTTGTTTACAAGTAGAAAACGGACAACTTTCTCTTAATGCGGATGCAATGGCTCAGTTAGCACAATCGAAACTTGATGATGCACAAGCTACTGCTGTTACACAGGCAATGACCGAACTTGATACTATTGCAAAGGGCGAAAACTCTTCTGCTAATTCTGCTTATATTAGTGGTAACGCTGCCCTTATGAGCAGTTTAGCTCAGTTGAGTGGTTCATATGAAGGTGTTGCAAAAGCTGCTATGACTGCCGCTCAAGCACAGAGAATGTCTGCTTTAATATCCGATGCAGCAGGAAAAGATAAAACTGCTACAGAAAATGTTATGAAAGGATTGGATACAAAGCTTAAGTTAATCCAAACTACAAAAGCTTCTATCAATGCAGGCAATTTTGGAAAAGTAGCCGGAAAATCATCTTCTAGTTCTAAAGGTTCTGGTTCTGGTAAATCAGCATCAGACACTGCTAAAGAAGAAATCGAAGCATACATGGAATATTTAGAAAAAGCTCTTGAAGGTGGCAGAATTACATACAGTGATTATGTTCGTGATGTCACTCTCAAATTAGACGATATGTATCATAATGGTCGTATCACAGCTAAAGAGTATTTCGACTATGTCGAGAAACGTTTAAATCAGCAATTAGAAGTATATAAATCTGTTCTGTCTGCTGTAACCGATTTGTTAGAGGATGAAGCGCAGAAATGGCAAGACAAGATTGATGCTTTAAATGACGAAAACGATCTTCTTGAAAAACAGAAAGATGATTATGACTCCATCTTATCGGCAGTAGACCAAGTATATCAGGACGAAATAGACCGACTTAATGAACAGAAAGATTTATTACAAGACAAGATTGATGCTATCAATGATGAAAATGATGCTTTAGAGTTGCAACGTAAGAAGCAAGAAGCATTAATTGCATTAGACAAAGCTCGTCAGCAAAGAAATGTAAAAATTTACACTGAAGACCGTGGATATTTTTATAGTATCGACCAAGATGCTTATAAGGATGCACAACAGAATCTTCAAGATATTAAGAATGAAGAAGTCATTAAAAAACTTGAAGACGAACAGGATGCTTTGGATGACAGTATTGAACTTCTTGAAAAATATCGTGACTTATGGAATGATATTGCAGATGCCTATAAAAAGAAAACCAACGAAGCTCTAGCGGTTGCTTTATGGGGAGAAAATTATGAAAAGTTGATTCTTCAGAACCGTACTCAGGATATTGAAGCTTTTAAAGACAAATATCTTGAAATTCAGTCTAAGATTGATGATAATAAATCTCTCATCGACTCTTACCAGGAAAAAGTAGACTACTACAATAAACTGAAAGAACAGTGGAGTGACATCTCATCTGCTTATGAGAAAGAACAGCAAAGAATGTATGCTGCTCAGATTCTTGGTGCTAATTGGGAAAAAGATGTCCTTGACGGACGTTTGGATGTATTAAGTCAGTTCCGTGACCAATATCTTGAAATTCAGCGTCAGATGACACAAGCTGCCTTAGATGGTGCAAGGGCAAGAAATGATGCTGCTGCATCTGGTGGTACTGGTGGTTCTGGTGGTAGTTCAGGAGGCGGTGGAGGTTCTACTCCTATTCAAAATCAACAGGCATATCATGTATTACATCTTGTAGGTGGTTATTCTACAAGCGGAGAAGCATCGAGTAAAATAAGTAGCTTTAATGGTAAAGGTGTCTATAAGTATAAAGACGGAAAATGGTATGTTTACAAAGAAGAAGATTATTCAAATCTAAGTTTTGGTAGCAAATCAGAGGCAGACGACTATATCAAGAAACATTTAAGTCCTGCCGGAAAATTTTTAGTAAAATACTATCATAATGGTCTTGAAAATGGTCTTGTTGATTTTAGCAAGAAAGATTCCAACTTTGATCTTGTTCAGAAATATGGACTTAAGAAATATGAAGTACCGGCAATTTTAAAACAGGGCGAAGCTGTTATGAATCAAGAACAAATCAAGAATCTTGGTGAAGCATTAAGAGCTATTCCAACTGCCGCTACTTTGTATACAACACCTGATTATACGAAGATGCTGTCTAGTCTAAAGACTAACAATACTCCTGTTATGGTTACTCAGAGTGTAAATATAACATTACCTAATGTTACTAATAACTCTGGTTATGAAAATCTGACAAGAGAATTAAATAGACTTAAACTTGACGCTTACCAGTTTTCGAATAGACGGAATTAAAGGAATTATTTATGGAGAGTGGCTTATGCTGCTCTCCTATTTTTGGAGAAAAATATGAACAATAATATTTTAGAATCGGTAAAAATACTAATCAATAGTAGAAAATGTCGTGAAGATAAAACATTCCCGGCTGTAATACATGGTAAAGATGGTTCAAATTATCAGATACCATATGAGGGAATTTTACATTCAATTCCAAATGCATTACCTTGTGATTTATCTATTGGTCAATTGGTATGGGTTAAAATACCATCTGGCGAATTAAGGAATATGCATATTTGTGGATTAAGAACTAAATAAGGAGGAATGAAATAAAATGGCTTTAAGCACTCCTACAATAAATAAAATAGATGTATTTGATGCTACAAAAGAGTTTGAATTTGAATTTTCTTATTCTGGTACACAAGCTGTAAAAAACAGACTCGTAATTAGAAAGAATGATGATTATTCAATTGTTTATGACCAAACCGAAGAACGATTAAAATTAACTCACACTCTTCCTGCTAATACATTGATAAACAATACAACTTATGTTGTTCAAGTTCAAGTATTTGATGTAGATGGAAATACAAGTACATTATCTGAAGCCCAGAATTTTAGTTGTCACTCTACTCCTTCTTTAGTTTTCACTGATATAACCGATGGAGAAATGATAACAACTGCTAATTTAAAATCAGAAATTACATTTACACAGAACGAAGGAGATTCTATTAAAGAACTTGAATTTCTATTATATGACAACAATAAAGCAAATATATACTCTTCTAACATGTATTATGATGATTTTTCTAATCATGTTTATTATGGCTTAGAAAATTTAACAAACTATTATATTAGAGCAATTGGGTCTACTGTTTATGGTTTTACAATAGATACTGGATATATTGGTATTGTTGTAAAATACAAAACAATTGTAACTAATATGAGTGCAAATATTGTACCAAAGAACGGTCAGTTCTTCATAGATGCAAATATTGTTGCAATTGATTATGATGTTAAGAACAATAATTATAAAATTGTCAACGGAGAAGCGATTATTGGTAGTGATAATGTTGTTACTTATAACATAAATCATGTCGATAATGACCATACTATCATTATCAGAGCAAAAGACATATATGATACATGTTTTTGCAATATATTGTATGATGAAGCAAAAGTAGATATATCATTATTGTCAATTTCAAATATACGTTATTGTAAACTAAAAGCAACCGAAGACAACAGTATATATGTAATATATAAAGAACTTACTGACAGTTCTGCAACTCATACAAAAGATTCTATAATCAATTTTGAGATTCATAGAATTAATGGTATTTTTTCATTAAAAGCATATTATGCGTAGAAAGGATGGTGACATTATATGTTTTTAGGATTAGATTTTTTTAGTGGAAAATATTCAATGTTGCCACAGCCTATTGCCACACAAGAAATGGACAAAATATCTCTTAATGGTGGAACATACGATCATTTATATGTATCAACAAATTCGACAGATACCGTATCAAACATTAATGATGAATGGAACGAATACACAAGAGTAAATGCTTCTTATGATGAAAATTTAGAAGGTGGTAATACAGCGTTTTCATTAAAAAATACCGATACTATTGTTATTAAAAGAAGAGAAAAAGGTAAAACCGATTGGATTACTATATTTACTATTCCAATAAAAAAACTATCGGATTTCAATTTTTTAAAAGAATATAATTATGCTAAGTCGGATATAGATTATGATTTTATGATTATATCAACGATTAATGGTGCTGAAAATTCTTATGAATTGCTCTCTTCTGCTTCTAAGTTTGCCGGAATCTGTATTGCAGATAAAGACCACTTCTATCAGACAGCTTACAATTTAGATTCTACAGATATTACGCAAAATACACCAAATAGTGTACTCACTTTATTAAACAGTAAATATCCAGCAGTTATAAATAATGCAGATACTAATTATAGTTCTGGTAATATCACTGCTCTTTTTTTGCAGTTTGATGAAAATTGTGAACCTTTTATTGGTAAGAAACAAATGGACTATCTGTTAGAGATAATGAACTGGCTTACTAATAGAAAACCTAAAATTTTAAAATTTGATAACGGAGTTGTAAAGATTATTAAGATAACAGGGACTCCTTCTATTGTTGATGGTGGGCATCCTGATATTAAGAGAATCAGTTTTGATTTTACAGAAGTTGGCGATTCTGATAGCGAAAAAGATTTATATTGGTCTGCATTATCCGATGTAGAACCGAATAGATGGTAGGTGTTACATATGAAATATAGAATAACAGAATTAGACAAAGAACTGATTCTTCAAAACACAAATGCTTTAACATATAGAATTCGTATATCTGTGACTAATAATAAGAGAAAAATTATAGACGTACTAACCGGTATTACAGATCTTGGCTCTAGTAATATAGATTCTGATTCCAATATAAGACGTACATTAAGTTGTACGATTAAATTAGATGACTTTATTAATGATATAGAAGCAAAGATTTCACATTGGCTTGGATTGTACTATGAAGTCGAAGTTGGGATTTTTAATCAAAGAACAGACGAATATACATATTATCCTTATGGCAGATATTGTATTACGTCTTCAAGCACCATATATAATGAATCAACTAATTCTATTACATTGGAATTATCTGATAGAATGGCTGAACTTGACGGTACAAGAAACGGTCAAGTTGGCGGTGCTCCTACAATTAAAATACCGAAAATTGTGGACGGAAAGAAACAGACTTTGCGTGGTTCTACCATAAACTTGTTAAAATCATCTACCAATGTAGATAAATACATAGTAGATGATATTGGGGAGTTTTATGGAATGCCACAAAACAATGATGATTATGCTGAGTATCGAAAACTACATGATGAGTGGAACGTCATACCGTATGACCTGGAATTCTCTAGCGGAAATTATATGAGCGATATGTTATTTGAGATTAGAGATTTATATCCTAATTGTCAAATGTATTTTGATGTTTATGATAATTTCTGTTTTGACATGATTCCTTCGTTGGATTCAGACAGAGCCGAGTTAGATAACGATTATATTCAACAAATCTTGGTTGGTGCATCGGCAGAGTCTGTATCTTATGATACTAAATCTATCAGAAATGTAACCGAAGTATTTGGGAAAGATTATGATATAGATTATTTTGCAGAGAAAGTAACTTATATAAGTAATATGTATACATTAACTTTGGATAATGTAGGAGCTTATTCAAAATATGATATGATAGCATTTAAACCTACTGCAAATTGTTCTGCTGGTGCAAAACTTAAAATAAATTCTCTTGATGCAATTCCTATTTATTACGAATATACCACTACTCCATTAAATGCAAAAGAACTGTTAAAAGACGAAACTGCTGTAGTTGAAATATATAAAATTGAAGATAAATATGTTGCGTATTATCTTGGTGTATATCAGCCACATGCGTTATGTGTATTAACTAATAATGAAAATGATTCATATTATACAAAGGCTTATTTTTCTAAGGTTTATAACGTAAAGCAGAAAAATATAGTCTTTAGAGTTGAACATTTTTCACCATTTTGTGTGCAAAGAATGGGAGAAGTTTTAGATTCTAAGTCTGGTGATGAGTATGACAATATTATTTCCGAGTCAGTTGCCATGCAGAATGCAAAATATAGCAACAGGTCTACAACTACGATGTATGATACAGTAACTATTACCACTCTTCTGCTACCTTGGTTAGATGTAAATGTAAAATTAGACTATAAAAAGCAACAAGAGAAAACAACATATTCCTATGTTGTAAAATCAAAATCTGATAATTTTGCAGACGGTACTAGCACTATTACAATGTATCGGTTCTTGCAATTATACGAATAGGAGAATTTAATATGGCAATAACTTATTCAAGAGAGTCTGGAAGTTTATTTCCAGACTCAATTTTGTCTATGAATGATAAAAAAGACATTGACGATTCTGTAAAGGATCTTGTCATGCAAATCTATTCACTCATAGAAAATAATAAAATAAATAAAGCAAAAGCATTAAGAAACGACCATCCTGAACTGGATGATTATGAAGTAAACGCTGCTGATTTTAATTTACTTACTGAAGAAATACAAAATATCGGAATATATACAAAACGATTATCAGGAACAGTTGTATTAAAAGACGAACCAACATTAGATTATGATACTGGTTCATCTTGGATACGACCATTGGATTAAAAGGAGGAATTAAATTGGCTGAATTAGATACAACTAGAATACCAGTCAGTGATTTACAGGCAGATGATATGGACGTATTAAAGTCCTATAACGAGGATATAGCTTCTGGCAACTTCTCATCTGCTGTTGAAAAATTGAATAATGCAAATATTGATAGAGGCGGTAGAGCCTCTATTTTTAATTCTTTAAAAAAGAAAACACAGGAACTTGCAGTATGGGTTCTCAATCTTACTGCTGATCAAGACACCTTTTACTCTCTCGAAAAACCAACAGATGAACAAATGGTTGGGAAAGTATTTTGGGTACAACCTTTTTCTAAATAGGAGGATATGAAATGAGTATTTTATCTACTATTTTTAAAGCTAAGAGATATATAAAAACAGATAACGGATATCAGTTGTTTAGCGAATGGCAAAGGGCATCAGAAGTAGAATTCAATAACGGAAGTGACGCAGAAACTACTCTTGGTGCAATTAATGGAATTACTTCTTCCTTGAATACCAACAATGATAACTATGCATTATCGGCTGCTGGTGGATATAATTTACAGTCACAAGTTACTAAACTAAACACAAATTTAAGTAAGGCGATAACCACATCAAATATTGGCAGTCAATCAGTTAATTATGCCAATAGTGCAGGTACTGCTAATACAGCCAAGTATGCAACATATGCTACTGCTAAATACAATGGTAATCCCAGTCCATTATGCGTTTCACTGTCCGAATCGCAAGTGCAGTTTGTTTGGAATACATCCGTAATGCGAGTAGATGTCTATGTTGATAAAACGTATATTGGTCACATAGTGACTAATTAAAGGTATTAAAATGAGCTATCTTAAACATAATAAATGACGTAATATGCTACTCCCACATTCTTTTCTGAAGAATTACTATTCCATAACCTTACTGTGAAATTTTTATTAACATTACGCCCAACGCTTATACCAACTGCATTTGTTACAAGGATTGGTATTTGTGCCACAATAGTTGCATCGGCAGGAACGGATATGCCAAAAGTGAAATCTCTGCTAGCACCTGCTCCAACAGTTATATCTCCTTGGGATTTTGAGATTAAATTTAATTTATTTTGTTTTGCTGCTATAGCTTGATTGGTCTTGGTTAAATTTCCAGCAACAGTCTGATTGGTTTTTGTCAAATTTGTGTTTTGTTAAGAACGCATGTTCTATATTTTCATATTTAAAACAGAGAATATTTAACTGGAAATATTTCCCTATTTTATTTTTGGAGGTAGAACATTTATGAAAAGTTACAGAGAAGATCGTTTTGATGAAGTATTAAATTTTATGTCAGAAGAATTATCAGTAGAGCAATTAAGAAAGTTAAAAGAAGTGTTGTATATTACCTTTAAAGATTCTGATATAAGTCCAAAATCTACAGAGATAATACCAGTTGAAAGCTCTATTGATATAATCTTAAAGAGATACATCTTGACAAAACAAATGGAAGGAAAATCTATCGGGACATTAGAGCGTTACAAAAATATCTGTACACCAATGTTGCATTATATAAACAAACCTATAGACAATATAGAAACATCAGATTTAAGAATGTACCTTATACTCTACAAACAAAGTAGAAAGGTATCCAATAGGACATTGGATGGTATGAGAAGGTGTTTTTCTAGTTTCTTTAATTTTTGTTTTAATGAAGGAATTATTAATAATAATCCATGTGCTGCATTAAAACAGATAAAATATACAAAAGAAATAAAGAAACCGTTTTCTCATGTTGATATGGTAAAAATGCAAGAATCCTGTACTACTAAAAGAGATAAAGCACTTGTAGAATTTTTATATGCTACAGGTTGCAGAGTTTCAGAGGTTGTGAAATTAAATAGAGATGATATAAATTTTTATACTAAAGAGGTAATTGTTCTCGGTAAAGGGAATAAGCAAAGAACGGTATATTTAACAGACATAGCATCAATGAGGTTGATTGATTATTTAAACAGTAGAACGGATACAAATGACTGTCTTTTTGCTTCTGAAAAGTCACCATATGAACGTTTGTCTAAAAATGGCATTGAAGCCGTTATTAAAACACTTGGCAATAAAAGTGGTGTTGATAATGCTCATCCTCATAGATATAGAAGAACGCTTGCTACAAATCTTCTTGATAAAGGGATGCCAATACAGGACGTTGCTTGTATTTTAGGACATTCAGAATTATCAACAACTCAGGTATATTGCTATATTAATCAATCAAATGTAAAAGCGTCTTATCAGAAATATTCTGTATAAGTGTGAATATAAAAAATAACCAACCCTTTATGATATAATAAGGGCTTTTTGTCGTACATAAAAATATAGAAAGGAATAAAAAATCAATGGAAAAAATAAAATTTAATAAAAATGATATTATCTTTAATGTCAGAATGACACGGGTTAAAGATGATGTCATTAAAATTGAATCAGAAAAAGCTATTCCAAACGAAATTATTACAAATGGATTTGTAATAATTAATGAATTTAATGATAGTATTATGGCAGACTATAGTGATTATAAAACTATATATGTAGAATCAACAGATAATGCTTACTACCTTTCTACAGGTGATAAATATGTTGAACCTGCACCTGAAAATCCAGAACCAACAGAACCTATCATTGAAACATTGGAAAACGTTAAAACAAATAAAATTTCTGAATTAAATGCAATTTGTAATAAGATGATTACAAGTGGTGTCGATGTTGAGATAGATGGTAAGACTGAACATTTTTCTTATACAATTGAAGATCAAGCTAATATTGATGATATAGCACAAATGGCAAAATCTACAAATATGGAGCAATCATATCATTGTGATAATGGTTCTTGTAAATTATATACGGTAGAAGAAATTACAAAGATTTATATGACTCAGAAAATGAATAAAGCTCATAATATTACATATGCTAATCAATTAAAATTATATGTAAAATCATTAAAGGAAAAGGCTGAAGTTGAATCTATTGCATATGGTCAGGACTTAACTGGTGAATATTTGAATACATATAATACAATTATGGAGCATGAACAATCTGTTGCAAAAGCATTTATTGCAACAGAATAAGGAGCATTATCATGAAAATAGTTAAGAAAATCCTTAGATTTATCTGTAAATGCATATTTGCATATTCTTTCTGTGGAGGATTATATCTTCTTATAGAGATGGCATTCCGACAAAGAACCGATTTAAGTATGTTTTTTCTAGCAGGTTTTATTGGTCTATTTGTTATGTTTTTCAATAATGTGTTTACATATGAGACAGATTATCTAATACAAATCATGGTTTGTACTACATATTCAACATTGATGGAAGGATTTGTCGGTAATATAATTAATTATGACTATCATATATGGGATTATAGAAATTTACCATTCTCATTTTGGAATTCACAAATAAATTTAATGTTTATTGGTTGTTGGATGTTTATTGTAGCTGCAATTATTCCTATGCTTGATTATATTGATTGGAAATTATTTGATTATTTAATTGATATTCCACCTTACTATAAAGTGTTTGGCAAGAAAATATACCAGTTTAAGAAAAAATAATTATCCAACTAAACACAAATTTAACTGCCGTAAACACAAATTTAAACAATGCCACAAAGATAACAGCAAGTAGCACTGTCACATGGAGTTCTGATATTTATTTTGGTGCTTTTGGAAGGCAGCAAATTATAAAAAGTGGAAAAATTTGTTTCCTGCATTTATGCTTCACCATAAAAACAACCGTTAATTCTGGTGGGGTTGTCTGTTTATTACCAAAAGGTTTTTTTCCAAAAGCGAATATTTCAAATTATGCGACAATTATATATTCAAAAGGTCAGGTTACAAGTGTCCCGATTGCATTTGACGTAAGAACTAATGGACAAATAATTTTAGGGACAACAATTGATGCATGTGCAGTTGAGTTAAATTGCGTTTATGAAACAGCTTGATTTACGTATGGTTTTTAGCCTTTAATGTAAAGAATTCTTACAAAAGGAGATTGCTTTATACTGCTAGTATTTTTATTGTCAAGCACAAGGCGAACTGTATTGAGCTTTGATATTTCAAACGTTCTAGCAAAAAGTCCAACAGTTCTTGTATCGACACCAAGTATACCAACTGCTACATAGCCATTCCGAGTATAACTGTTGTCTATTGTGTATTCGATTGCGTCAGAAGAGTTTCCTGCAATTGTAATGCTTGGAAGTACAGTTCTATCACCAACAACAATCTTTGTGTTTTGTTAAGAAAATAATTGCAATAAAAGTACCTTTCTATTATACTGTATATAAGTGAGGTGCTACAATGAAATATAAAGTATATGATGGAATAACAAAAAATTTATCAGATGTAACACTTAATACAATGGATGATGCTGAAAGTCTTATTAATATATTAAAATGGCTTGCAATTAAATCCAATATAAAACATAATTATATTGTTGTCCCACAAGTAGAAATAGAAATAAAATTATAGGGTATACAGATTAATTTCTGTGTACCCTATTTTTTACGCTTTTATACATGTCACATATTTAAAAAATGTATATAATTTTAAACATCTGATATGAATAAAATAGGTTTGATCTTTGCACCAATTTAAAAATTTTTTGCACCAATTTGACACCAATTACTTCGGATAGTATCGAATGTCGCAGTATAATATAGGAAATATAATAAAAAAAGAAAGTGCTGAATCCTTGATAAATTCAACACTTTCTTGACTTTCGTTATTTCCGAACTGCTTATTTTGCGTAATCAACTACACGTGATTCACGAATTACGTTTACCTTAATCTGACCTGGATATTCTAATTCAGATTCAATCTGCTTTGAAATATCACGGGCAAGCAATACCATTTCAGCATCACTTATCTGTTCAGGAACTACCATTACACGAATCTCTCTACCCGCCTGAATTGCAAAAGATTTATCTACACCTTTAAATTCATTTGTAATATCTTCTAACTGCTTTAATCTGTTGGAATATGTTTCCATTGTCTCGCGTCTTGCACCTGGTCTTGCTGCGCTAATTGTATCGGCTGCCTGTACCAGACAAGCAATCAATGACTCTGGCTCTACGTCGCCATGGTGTGCCTCTACCGCATTGATAATAAGCGGAGATTCTTTGTATTTTCTACATAAATCCACACCAATCTGAATATGTGAGCCTTCTACTTCGTGGTCTACTGATTTACCAATATCATGCAGGAGTCCTGCACGTTTTGCCAATCTTACGTCTACACCAACTTCAGCCGCAAGTAAGCCACAAAGCTGTGCTACTTCTATAGAATGCTTTAATGCATTCTGACCATAACTGGTTCTGAATTTCATTCGGCCTAATAATTTCACAAGTTCCGGATGAATGCCATGTACACCTACTTCTAAGGTGGCAGCTTCACCCTCTTCACGAATCATGGTTTCAACTTCTTTTTGCGCTTTCTCTACCATTTCTTCAATTCTAGCCGGATGAATTCGTCCGTCTACAATCAATTTCTCTAATGCAATACGAGCAACTTCTCTTCGTATTGGATCAAATCCGGAAAGGATAACTGCTTCCGGTGTATCATCGATAATTAAATCTACACCAGTCAGTGTTTCTAACGTACGGATATTTCTTCCTTCACGTCCGATAATTCTTCCCTTCATCTCATCATTCGGAAGCTGTACTACAGAGATAGTTGTCTCTGACACATGGTCTGCAGCACATTTCTGAATTGCAGTAACCACATATTCTTTTGCTTTCTTTCCAGCTTCTTCTTTTGCCTGATGCTCCATCTCTTTGATTAATTTTGCAGTATCAAGCTTTACATCTTCTTCAACAGTTTTTAATAGATATTCTTTTGCCTGGTCGGAGGTAAGTCCTGAGATTCTTTCTAGTTCCCGTACACGCTCTTCATGAAGCTTTGTAATTTCAGCTTTCTGTTTGTTCAGCTCTTCTTCTTTTGCTGCAAAACCTGCTTCGCGCTTCTCAATGGCTTCCAGTTTCTTATCCAGATTGGATTCCTTCTGTTCCACTCTGCGCTCGTTTCTCTGAATTTCGTTTCTTCTTTCCTTGATTTCCTTGTCCAATTCGTTCTTCGTACGAATCGACTCTTCTTTAATCTCAAGCAAAGATTCTCTCTTCTTCGTCTCAGCGGTCTTCACAGCTTCATCTATTATCTCACGGGCTTTATCTTCTGCACTGCCAATCTTTGAAGCAGTCTGCTTTTTCTGGTATGCATTTGCAACAAACCAGGTGATAGCACATGTGACAATAAATGTAATTACAACAGCTATAATTACTGCCTGCACAGGAGCACCTCCTTTATTCAATTTTCATTGTTCATATAACATAAATATTCATTCATCTGTCATAAATAACAATAAATAAATTTTATACTTTTTCTAATATTATGTCAAGTAGTCCGGACATTTCATTACACGTAAAATGTCTTCACTTTTATATCCTCTCCGCATCAGATATCCATACTGTTTCTGCATTTCCTTTGCATCCGGCTGCTCCGGATTATAATGTCTCTTTTTTAATATTTCAGCAATTTTTTCTGTATCATTATTTTCATAGATTTCTTCTAAGGCCTGCTCTGTAATTTCTTTGGGAACTCCCTTCTGCATCAGTTCCTGCTGTAGCCGGCGGCGGCTCTTACTGCCCTGTCGGTAACTGATATAATTTCTTGCATAGCGCATGTCATCAATATAATGATATTTCTTCACATACTCTATGGCATCAAGAATCAGTTCTTCCGGATATTCACTCTCAGCCAGTTTCCGGTAAAGCCCCTGTTCTGTCCGGTCCATCTTCTCCAAAAGTGCAAGTGCCCGTTTTTTCACCCGCTTACCTACTACTTCATAAAAGAGTTCCTGATACAGTGCCTCGTCTACGGTCTGCCCTTCCTGTAATCTGTAGCGGTGCACCTCACCTTTATATAATACAAGGTGTGTACCATCATCCATACACACCTTATATTTGTTTTTCTTATATTCTGTTATCCCTGAAACAATTCTGTCCATTACTCTGCATCAAGAACTTCCGGTCCATTTGCAGCTGGAGTCTCTGTTTCTTCTTCACTCTTATCCACTGCATAATGAGCTCTTACTTTTTCTTCGATTTCCTGGCAGACCTGTGGATTCTCTTTCAGATAAGTCTTGGCATTTTCACGACCCTGGCCAATCTTATCTCCATTATATGCATACCATGCACCGGACTTATTTACAATACCAAGTTCAGAAGCCAGATCAAGGATATCTCCTTCTTTTGAAATTCCTTCTCCGAACATAATATCAAATTCAGCCTCTTTAAATGGCGGTGCCACTTTATTCTTCACTACTTTAATACGGGTACGGTTACCGACAATTTCTCCACCCTGTTTTAAGGATTCAATTCGACGTACATCAAGACGTACGGAAGAATAGAATTTCAATGCACGGCCACCGGTTGTTGTCTCCGGATTACCAAACATAACTCCAACCTTTTCACGCAACTGGTTAATAAAGATTACAATACAGTTAGAACGGTTGATTGCTGCAGTCAGCTTACGAAGTGCCTGTGACATTAGTCTTGCCTGTAAGCCCACATGGGAATCTCCCATATCACCATCAATCTCTGCCTTTGGCACCAGTGCTGCAACAGAGTCTACGATTACAATATCTACTGCACCGGATCTGACCATAGTCTCTGTAATCTCAAGTGCCTGTTCTCCGTTATCCGGCTGTGAAATATAAAGATTATCAATATCTACTCCGATATTCTTCGCATATGCCGGGTCTAATGCATGTTCAGCATCAATAAATCCGGCAATTCCTCCACGCTTCTGTACCTCAGCGACTGCATGCAGGGCAACGGTCGTCTTACCACTGGACTCCGGTCCATATATCTCAATAATTCTTCCCTTAGGAAGTCCGCCTAATCCCAAAGCAATATCAAGACTTAATGCTCCTGTCGGAACAGTCTCCACATTCATCCGGTTGCTCTCATCCCCCAGTTTCATAACAGAACCTTTTCCGTACTGCTTCTCAATCTGGGATATAGCAGCATCCAGTGCCTTTAATTTATCTTCTTTACTGCTGTCTCTTCTCGTATCTTTTACATCTCTCGCCATGTCAATTCTCCTTCATGCGAACTTATGTTCGTTTTCTGATATTATAGTAGTATACTTTCTTCCAAATGTCAACTGCATTTTTAGAAAATATTTTTTTCTGTCCCTATACATTCTGTAAAGTGGGTATATCCGGCAGAATAGCCAAATATTTTATAGACTGTAAATATTCTCATGTAAAGAAAAAAGACTTCTTTCTGAAGTCTCTCATGGAAAGGTATCCTTATCTTAACATAATAAGATTCCGGTTACAAATTAATTTTCTATAAACAATGGAAACCTCTGGCAATCGTTCCATCTTTTTAATCATGATATTCATCCATACCAAGAATCAGGAAAATCTGTTCTAAGTACTTCTCACCAGACCGTTCTCCATAAATGATATGATTGATATACTGCGGACTACACCCAACCGATGTTGCAAGTTCTTCCTGACTCATCTCAAGTTCTACCAGTCTGCGCTTTATTTCTTTCCCCATTGGAGTAATCTGCCGTTTTGTCTTTGCCATAAAAGTCTCCCCTTTTCTTCTTTATCATTTGTGTTTATATAAAAAATGATGTATAATATGAAAATAATTTCACAAATTACATTATAATTCATAAATATGAATTTGTCAATTCATATTTGCGTATTTTATTTTTTATTTTCTTTACAATATTATTTAATACCTGATAAAGGAGTACACTATGACAATCAGCCAACGTATCTTTGCATTATTACGGGAAAAGAAGCTTTCACAAAAAGAATTATCGGAATACACCGGAATCTCTCCCGCTGCTATCAGCAGCTGGAAATCCAAGGGTACAAATCCTTCTTCTGATAAAATTGTAAAAATAAGTGAATTTTTAGATGTTGATGTATACTATCTTCTGACCGGTGAATACCAGCCGGCTTCCAACCTTCAGATTGCAGAAGAATCAGAATATCATGCTTTCCCATCCGACCCGGATGAACATTTACTGCTCCAGCTTTTCCATAAACTTTCCCCGATGGACAAAGGACGCATCATCGGTCAGTTAGAGCAGAAACTTGCTGAAAAATAACTTCTATATTTTTTTATATGCAATGATATATTTTTATAGCAATATGAATCAGGCATTTATTACGCATCTATAAAAATTGTATGATAAAATCCGGACAGTATATTAAGATATACCATCCGGATTTTCTTATCAGCTGCAATCATAAAGCTAAAAGCCTTAATACTTCGTCTTTATCCTGCACACCGATGCTCTTTCCCTCAAAAACACCTTTTTTCATTACAACCAGAGTCGGAATGCTCATAATCTGATATTTTAAAGCCAGTGCTGCTTCTTCATCCACATTCACTTTTCCAACCTTTACCTGTCCCTCTAATTCATCCGCCAGTTCTTCTACAACCGGAGACATCATTTTACACGGACCGCACCAGTCTGCCCAGAAATCCAAAAGTACCGGTTTATCTGACTTTAATACTTCTTCTTCAAAATTGTCATTTGTAATCTTTACTACCATTTCGTTATCCTCCTTTACTTTTATAGAAAAGCTTCTATTTTTTCTTTTTTAAGTATGTCTCTTCTTAATTTTGTTTATACCCGCTTAATTTTTACCGAATTCCGATAATACCAGACCATCATTCCGGTCAAGAGTCATGCCGACACTCCATGCATTGACAAATAACAGCAATGGATTGCCCTTAAGGTCACGGATTTTCTTCATATCGGAAGTTCCGGTGAGCTTGTCCATATCAATATCTTTATTTTCAATCCAGCGGATATGCTCATATGGAAGCTTCTCCAAGCGGATTTCCACATTGTATTCATTTTCCAGACGGTATTTTAATACATCAAACTGCAGTACACCTACTACGCCTACGATAATCTCTTCCATACCACCCTGATATTCCTGGAAAATCTGGATTGCGCCCTCCTGTGCGATCTGCATGACACCTTTGACAAACTGTTTTCTCTTCATAGTATCTACCTGACGTACCCTTGCAAAATGCTCCGGTGCAAAAGTCGGTATTCCTTCGAATTCGAAGTTGTCTTTCGCAGTGGTTAAAGTATCACCGATTGAAAAGATACCCGGGTCAAAGACTCCGATAATATCTCCGGCATATGCTTCATCTATAATCTTTCTCTCCTGTGCCATCAACTGCTGCGGCTGGGAAAGACGGATTGCTTTTCCACCCTGGATATGTTTTACTTCCATACCGGCTTCAAACTTTCCGGAACAGATTCGCATAAATGCAATACGGTCACGATGATTCTTATTCATATTTGCCTGGATTTTAAAGACAAAAGCAGAGAAATCGGAACCAAACGGATCAATCAGCCCCTTGTCCGAATTTCTCGGAAGCGGTGATGTAGTCATGGAAAGGAAATGCTTTAAGAAAGTTTCTACACCAAAGTTCGTTAAAGCAGAACCAAAGAATACCGGTGACAGTTCTCCCCTGGACACCAGATCCATATCGAATTCTGCACTTGCACCATCTAACAATTCAATTTCTTCATCCAATTTATCCCGGTATTCCTGCCCGATTTCTGTTGTCAATGCCGGATCATTAATATCAAAATCTTTTTCTTCACCTTCCTTGGTTCCCTTCAAGGTATCAGAGAACAGCATGACTTTTTTCGTATTCCGGTCATAAACTCCCTTAAAATTCTTTCCGGAGCCAATCGGCCAGTTAACCGGACAGGTAGCAATGCCAAGTTCTTTTTCGATTTCATCTAATAAATCAAAGGTATCATTAGCATCACGATCCATTTTATTGATAAATGTAAAAATCGGAATGTGACGCATTACACAGACTTTAAACAGTTTTCTGGTCTGTGCCTCTACACCTTTTGAACCATCGATTACCATAACTGCAGAATCAGCAGCCATCAGGGTACGATAGGTATCTTCCGAGAAATCCTGATGTCCCGGTGTATCCAGAATATTGATGCAATATCCACCATAATTAAACTGCAATACAGAAGAAGTAACGGAAATACCTCTCTCCTTCTCTATTTCCATCCAGTCGGAAACTGCATGTCTTGCAGTTGCTTTTCCTTTTACAGAACCTGCCAGGTTAATAGCTCCTCCATACAGAAGAAATTTCTCTGTCAGGGTTGTCTTACCGGCATCCGGATGGGAAATAATCGCAAATGTTCTTCGTTTCTCTATCTCTTTTCTAAAATCAGCCAAAATGGGACCTCCTATAATTCCAGCGGCTCACCCGCACATTTTTGCTTTATGTCGAAGTAAGATAATATGGTTGCGGCAATGTCTGCAAAGCTGCCTCTTGTGCCATAGTTCTTACCCGGAGTAATATGCGCTCCATACATAAGAAGTGGTGTATACTCTCTGGAATGGTCAGTAGAAGGTGTACTCGGATCACATCCGTGGTCGGCTGTAATCATTAAAATATCATCCTCCCGTAACTTTGCCAAAAGCTCCGGCAGCCGCTCATCAAAGTGTGTCAGTGCTTTTGCATAACCATCTACATCATTCCTATGTCCATACAACATATCATAGTCTACCAAATTTGTAAAACATAATCCAGTAAAATCTTTGTCCATATAGGCTGATGTTTTGTCAATTCCATCATCATTTCCGTTTGTTCGTACAAAATCTGTAATTCCACGCTCTGCAAAAATATCTATGATTTTTCCAACAGACAGCACTGTTTTCCCACTTTCCGTCAGCTGATCTAACATGGTAACTGCCGGCGGTTCTAAGGAAAAGTCATGTCTTCCTGCAGTACGGGTAAAATTCCCCGGTTCTCCGATAAACGGTCTTGCGATGACTCTTCCCACTCCGTTTTTCCCAGTCAGCATATTTCTTGCAATCTGGCAATCCCGGTACAGTTCTTCAATCGGCACTACCTCTTCATGGGCTGCCACCTGGAAAACAGAATCTGCTGATGTGTATACAATCAGTTTTCCAGTTTCCATATGCTCTTTTCCATAATCCCGGATAACATCCGTGCCGGAATATGGGCGGTTGCAAAGTACCCCGCGTCCGGTTTTCTGCTCAAATTCTTCTATGATTTCCTGTGGAAATCCATTTGGAAATGTTGGCAGTGGATGACTGGATATCACGCCTGCAATCTCCCAGTGTCCGATGGTGGTATCTTTTCCTTTGGACACCTCTGTCAGTCTGGCAAATGCACCTTTCGGATTTGCTTCTTTTCCTCCAATGTGGACTCCGTCAATATTAAAATAGCCCAGTGAGCGCATATTTGGCATGGAAAAATATGGACTTCGTGAAGCTGCAAGTAAGGTATTGCTTCCTTCATCATGATACTCTGCCGCATCCGGCATTTCTCCGATCCCAACGCTGTCTAATACAATTAAAAACACTCTCTTCATAGGCATTCCCTCTCTTCTCATGGTTCTGTCGGTTCTTTTTCTTATGCTATTATTATACTAATTTCAGCCCCGTTTTCAAGTATCTAAGAGCGGGGCTGCTTCCTTTAATTTGTCTGTTCTGTTGTGTCTGAATTTCCGGTAGTTTCTGTTGCCGGATTCTCCTGTGCAGTATTTTTCTGAATTGGTGTGATAATGATATTTTCTGCCTCAATGCCGGCTTTTCTCTTTACAATATCCTCTATTTGGGCACGTTTGGCATCTGTTACTTCTCCCATATCAAGTACCACATCCGCTGTATTATCAGTAATGCTGACAACTACATCCGTAAATCCTTTTGCCTCTAACAACATCTCGGCTGCATTTTCCCGTTCTGCAATATCCGTCATTGCCACCATCTGATTTAAGGCATCCTGCTTTGCAGCTTCATCTATATTTGTATTATTGATAATTTCCAGCAAAGTCTCTTTGTTTTTAGAACGTACCTGTTCCCGGCCCAGTTTCATTTCTGACGCATAATCCACGCTGCTGCTTGCCATGACGGCTTCGCCCGGGTTCTCAAGGCTCTCTTCAACCACACTGTCTGCCGCTGATACAGCTTCACTACTGTTATCTTCCGTATCGGTAAAAATATCTGCTTCCGCTAAGTCATCCTCTGCCGATATCTCATAAGATAAATCTGCCGTATCCGCAGAAGCCTCCATTGCCACTTTTTCATCTTTGCCATTCTTGTCGGTAAAACTTAAGTAACCAGCCACTGCTATCATCAATGCCAATGCGGTTATAATGAGTTGATTTTTCTTAAATACTTTCTTCATTTACTGTCCTCCAGTCCGCTCATTTTTACTATTTTTATTCTATGTGCTTCTACCTGAAATAATGCCAAAACCGCCTCGGAAATATTCTGTTTCACCTTCTGGTTATCACCACCGGATGCCACAATTAAAATTCCCTCCACTTTGGGAAGAAGCTCCTTAGAAACAAAGGGTGTATTTCCGGCATCTGCTTCCTCATATACCGTACTTTCCTGTAGCTGCTGTTCCTTTGTGCTTCTTATTCCACCAGTGCTGTCACTTTCCTCTAAAGAATTTTCAGAAGTATTTTTATCCTTTTCCACCACCTGCGTCCCACTGTCCTGATAAGTAATCATCACCTTTACATCTCCGGCTCCGTCGATTTTTTCTAAAATATCTTCTAATTTCCGCTCTATTTCATCCTTAGATGCCTCCATGGTATTATTTTCCTTTGAAATATTTTCTTTTGATTTCTCTGCCTGTTTTTTTTCTTTTGTATCTGTGGGCAATGCGATAATCAGAATCAATATGCCTGCCAGGACTAAAATCAGCCAATCTGACCGTTTTAGTTTCTTTTCTTTTATCTTTTGCATAAAATCCTGCATTTTCATCGTCTCACCTCTTCTATCTGAATCTGCGTCTTATCAACCAGATAATTTTCACATACAAATTTTTCTAATTCTGCATACTCCTGACTTGTATGCTCCTTTTTCTCCTCTGTTTCTTTTATCTCAATTGCCGGTATTTCAATATCCGAAACATGGATTGAACTGTTTTTTTCAATGTTATCCCCAGACTTTTCAATCCCGATTGTAATACGTTCTATTTCATAAGTCTCAGTTAATGTCACCCTGCTGTATGCCACCGCATAGCCCTTTTGTCTTAACGTATCCTCTACCTGTCCACTGCAGGCTTCTTCATATTGCAAACAATAATCTGCAGTCTCTGCACTGCTTATGGCATTTATATTTTGTACATTTTCAAGTTCCTGAAAGAACTGTGCCTGTTCCATATTCTGTATCAGCGTATCCTCATCAATTAACCTAGAAGCAATGGGTGCCATTACCGCCAGCAGAATCAGAATCCTAAGAAAGAAATGCACATATTTTTCATAAGTTTTATTCTGTACCAGATACAGCATCACATGTCCAATCAGAAAAAGGATCAGAATTCCCTTCATCCAGTTTAAAATTGCATCCATTTTATATTGCTCCCGCTTCCCCTTCTTATTTCTCTTCTTTCCTTCATCCCATAAGGAATCCGGATACCGCAGTAATCATGGCAATCGTCACAAGAAAAAGAACCAGCGAAGTAAGTAAAATCCTTGTAAGCAGCTGGCAGCCCAGACAAATTCCGTTCATGCTTCCTGCAATCCTCTTATCCGATACCGGTTCGGTTACTGCTGCTGTCACTTTATACATAAGACTCAGCAAAAACATTTTGCATAGTGGAAACATCACCAGCAAAAGTAAAATCAATACCCCGGCTGTTCCGACACTGTTCTTAATGACCATACCTGCTCCAAGCATCAGTTCACTGACTGCTCCTGTAATATTTCCCATTCCCGGTATCATTCCAAGTGTCTTTGTAACGGTACTCATTTTCAAGCGGTCAATGGCCGGAACCACCATGGTCTGTACCACATTCAGACCAATGGTTGCTGCAATCGCACATTTTAAGCACCAGCGGATTATTTCTTCCATCAGTTCACACATTCTGCTAAAACGTTCCCCTTCTATCATATAATTCATAAATTCCATCATAATAAAAAGTTTCGTCATTGGCACCAGACAGGCAAGCATTCCCCACTGAACAATATAAACCACGATAAAAGCAATCTGGTAAAATCCTGCCGCTGTAAAATTTGCCATGGAAAATGCCAGAGACATGCCAAATACTGGAATCAGCATATTCATAAAATCTACAATCTGATTCATTGCCGTTACCACAATATCACTCATCATCTGATAGGACTGCAGCAGCAGGACTGTCATCTCCATATAAATCAGGAAAAAGCAGACCTCCGATATATAAGTATTATGAAAAATATCAGAGAAATTTTTAAGAAATGCACAACTGATTGCCAGTAAAAGAACGGTTACCAGTATTGCCTTATTATCCTGCAATTCTCCCCACAGAATCCTTCCCACTGCCTGCGTCAGCTTTTGCCCGTCACAGGAAAAGTTTCCGGTTGCCAGCTCTTTAATCAGTTCATAGAAACTAATCTCTTCTGTAGCATCCTGTTCCTTTAAATACTGCTCAATTTCTGATAAATCCAGCTGTTCCATAAAATCATCCGTATAATCCTTATCCGTCCCTGTCCCGCTGTTATCTGATGCTGCCGATACGGAAGATGCCTGTACAAGTCCTCCTGGCATGAGCCAGAACATGAAAAATATAATGAAACATCCTGCCGTTCTTACAGGCATCTTAAACGCATTTTTTAATGGTTGTTTCTTCATAAAAAAGCCCCTAACGTTTCAATAAATCCCATCAGCACCGGCATACTGATTAAAAGAATCGACAGCTTGGCAAAGATTTCAATTTGTCCGGCAATCGCCTGATACCCGGATTCTCTACAGATATCTGTTGCAAATTCTGCTACATAAGTAATTCCAATCATTTTTAAAATCATGGCAAGATACCTTCCATCTACAGGAATCAGCTCCACCACACTATTGATGTAAGACAATACAAGCTCCAATTTTCCTATCAGAAAGATAAAGATGCAAATACATGCCACAATGCTGATTAAAATGCTGTATTCGCTTTTGTAATTTTTGATAAAAAGAGCAAGGAAAACCGCAGTGATCCCCAGTAATCCAACCTGAATAATATCCATATTTCTCCTCTACAACGAAAATAGTGACTTCATCGTTTCAAACAAATCATATATGTATGGAACAATCCAGAACAGCACAATCAAAAGTCCTGCCAGACTGGTTAAAAATGCATGTTCTTCCCGCCCACTGTGCTTTAGCACCTGGCTGATTACCGTCACCAAAATACCGACTGCCGCAATTTTAAATATCAGGTTTACGCTCATCTTCTCCTCCATTAAACCAGAATCAGCACCAGAAATATTCCTGCGGTAGCACACAGGTACATGCTGACTTTTATCCTCTCTCGCATCTCTGTCTGTTCCCTTTGAATCAAAATATTGATTCTCTCTATCAGTAGCTCTGCCTCTTTTTCAAACATTCCTCCGCTTCCCTGTTCCAAAAGCCTTCCGCACTCCAAAAACAGCTGTCCTTCCTCTTTTGTAAATATTTCCCGGTTCTCCCATGACTTCCATGCCTCCTTCCAGCAGCTTTTCGGGCTGCAATTTTCATACTGCATCAGTTCCTTATGAACCTGCATAAAAAAGGACTGAAAGACTTCCGGTGCATGATGCCCCAATTCTGCAATAATATCCGGCAGCGGCTTCTTTAAGCTTTGCATATCTCCCTGTATTTTGAGCATACATTCCCGCCAGTCTAAAAGCCCTTCATAATGACGCTTTATCTGCCGCATTCTGTCATACCCAATTCCAACTGTTCCAAAAAGTATCAGCACTGCTCCTATCAATCGGACCATATTTTTTCCCATGTCCCATCATAAATCATAAAATGTCTTCTTCCCTCATCATCCTTTTTTAAGATGACATACCGCTCAAAAATCTTTTGTTCGACCCATTTTCTAAGCTGTTCCTTTTGTTGTAATTCCAACATATCAGCCGCGTGAATGGTTCCAAGAATACTGCAGCCACAATGCAATACTTCATCCACTGCCTGAAAATCTTCCATGGAACCAAGTTCATCCACTGCAATTACATCCGGCGACATGGAACGAAGAAGCATCCTCATTCCAACCGCCTTTTTACACCTGTCTATCACATCTGTACGTATGCCAAGATTATTCTGCGGAATTCCACGGCAGCAGGCTGCTATCTCAGAACGTTCATCTACCACCCCTACTTTAAAGTGTATTCTGCTTGTCTCATCTCCGGAAATCAGGCGAATACAGTCCCGGAGCAGGGTAGTCTTTCCAATCCCAACGGAAGATACGAAAAGCGTATTTCTCACTCTCTGTTCCGTTCGGATAAAGGGCAGAATTTCCTTTGCACATCCAATCTTCTGATGTGCAATTCTTATGTTCAATGATCCGACATAAACAAGCTGTTCCACCTTTTCTCCCTCCATCCGGATCTGTCCGGTTACTCCTACCCGGTGTCCACCTTCTAAGGTCAGGAATCCACTCTTTAACTCTTCTTCATAGGCATAAATGGAATACCTGCTTAAAAAAGTCAGCATCGCAGAAATATCACTTTCCTTTATGTAATAACTTCCTTCTGCCTCCACACTTAATCTGCCACTTACCTTATCTAAAAAATATTCCTTTCTCCCATCCCAGAGGATCATCGGCTGGTTTATACGGATGCGTATTTCCTCTGTCTCCTTTAATTTATCTTTATTTGCAAGCAGCATTTTCCGAAGCTCTGCTGGGAAAATCTGAAGTACCTGTTCTAACATTGTTTCCGGGGTCACTCCCTTCTTTTATAAAAATGTTCTTTCTAAAATTATTAACCCGGCGTCATGGTTCCTCAAAAAGGAATGCCACATAAAAGTTGTAAGCGGCACTAAGAATTTTAATTAAGATATTGTTTTTCCCGGCAACCGGCGCAAATTCACATCCATGTTCAGGTTGCGCCTCGCTGTCACATCCATGTGCCAGCGTTGCCTGGTGCCCACTGAAATTCCAAGTGCCGCTAACAGCTTTCATCAGGCATCCATCCTTTGAGGAACCATGCAGCCTTTTTACTAAAGCTTAGAAAAACATTATTCATATCTTCCAGACTTCTACTCGCGTAACTATGAGAAACATGCGTAAAAAAGAATGTGCCTTGGCACATTCTCGCGCCTGCGGCGGTCGCTTGCGACATCTACCTTATACGCCGCAGTGCGTATCCTCGCGGAGCATTTTTTACTTTACCGGAAAGCAATTTCCTGTAAAGTAAAAAAGTCGCAAGGATTTCTCCTCACGACTAATATATGACTTGTCTTATAAAATATGCTCTAAAATTTGTTTCCCGCCTACAGAAACTGTTATCGGTAGCTTCTTACGAATGCTTGGCAACCCATAAGCTTGGCAATAGAACAGAGAATGTGCCTTGGCACATTCTCGCGCCTGCGGCGGTCGCTTGCGACATCTACCTTATACGCCGCAGTGTGCATCCTCGCGGAGCGTTTTTTACTTTACAGGAAAGCAATTTCCTGTAAAGTAAAAAAGTGAAAGCTGCCACAAATGTGACAGCTTTCTATCTTATTAGTTGTACTTACGTTTTCTTGCAGCTTCCGACTTTTTCTTACGTTTAACACTTGGTTTCTCGTAATGCTCTCTTTTACGGATTTCCTGCTGGATACCAGCTTTCGCACAGTTTCTTTTGAATCTGCGTAAAGCGCTATCTAACGTCTCGTTTTCTTTTACGATTACATTTGACATTGTCTCACACCTAACCTCCCTCCAGTTGCGTATTGTGCATATTCAACTGTTTGGGTAATTTTATTGCACTACCAAAGATTATAGCATAATTTTCCCGTACGTCAACCGTTTTTTTGCTGTTTTTCCAATTTTCCGGAAAATATTTTTAATTCAGTATATTTTATGCTAACTGCTGTGTAAGAACAATCTTTGCTTCTGTCAAAGCATCTTTGATGCCAGCCGGATTCTTACCACCAGCCTGGGCCATATTTGGACGGCCACCGCCGCCTCCGCCAACCTTCGCAGCAATTCCCTTGATGAGGTTACCGGCATGTGCACCCTTGCCCATTGCTTCCTCAGTTGCCATTGTAACAAGATTTACTTTGCCATCACAATCAGAAGCTAATACGATAACACCTTCGCCAAGCTTCTCTTTGAGCTGGTCTCCTAAGTCTCTTAAACCATTCATATCTACACCGGAAACGCTGGTTGCTAAAAGTTTCACACCAGCTACTTCCTCCACCTGATTCATAACATCGCCTAATGCATCCTTTGCCGCTTTGCTCTTTAAGGATTCATTTTCAGACTGTAATGCTTTTACTTCGCCTAATACATGATTTACACGCTCAACAAGATTTGCAGGTGTCGCTTTTAATAATTTTGCAACCTCTTTTAAGGTTTCTTCTAACTGGTCATAATATTCAAATACACCTTTGGATGTCAGGGCTTCAATTCTTCTGACACCCGCCTGGATTCCAGCCTCGGAAATAATCTTAAATGCCTGAACTGCACTTGTATTGCTTACATGGGTACCACCGCAAAGCTCGGTAGAAAAATCTCCCATTTTTACAACACGGACTGTATCACCGTATTTCTCACCAAATAATGCCATTGCACCGGTCTTCTTTGCATCCTCTAAAGACATTACTTCTGTTATAACAGGAAGTGCTTCTGCAATTTTCTGGTTTACAATGTCTTCCACTTTGGTAATCTCATCTGCTGTCATTGCTGAGAAATGTGTAAAGTCAAATCTTAATCTGTGCTCGTCTACATAAGAACCGGACTGCTGTACATGGGTACCAAGTACTTCTCTTAAAGCTTCCTGAAGAAGATGTGTTGCACTGTGGTTCTTTCCGATTGCAAGTCTTCTGTCTACATCAATGGAAAGTTCTACTTCATCACCGGTCTTAATCATTCCCTTGGTAACTTTACCAATATGTCCGACTTTGCCGCCAAGCATCTTTACGGTATCTTCTACTTCAAAGACAAAGCTTCCGTCCTTGCTGCTGATAACACCAGTATCTGCTACCTGTCCACCCATGGTTGCATAGAATGGAGTCTTCTCTACGAAAATAGTTCCAATCTCACCATCGGATAAAGCTTCTGTGATTTCAGTCTCAGTAGTCATTACTGTAATCTTGGAGGTATAAGTATTGTTCTCATATCCGACAAATTCAGTTGTAATACTTGGGTCGATGGATTCATATACGGTAACATCTGCGCCCATGTAGTTGGTTACTTTTCTTGCTTTTCTTGCTTTCTCTCTCTGCTCTTCCATTGCAGCCTTAAATCCGGCTTCATCAATGGTAAATCCTTTTTCTTCTAAGATTTCCTGGGTCAGGTCAAGAGGGAATCCGTAAGTATCGTAAAGCTTGAAAGCATCCGCTCCGGATAATTCTTTCTTTCCTTCTTTTTCCAGCTTGTCCTGCATCTCTGCTAAGATAGCAAGTCCCTGATCAATTGTTTTATTGAATTTTTCTTCTTCCTGGGATAATACCTTGAAGATGAAATCTTTCTTCTCTTCTAATTCCGGATAACCATCCTTGCTCTCATGAATAACAGTATCACTGAGTTTTGCTAAGAACAGTCCGTCAATTCCAAGTAATCTGCCATGTCTTGCAGCGCGCCGAATCAGTCTTCTTAAAACATAACCTCTTCCCTCGTTACTTGGCATAATTCCGTCAGATACCATAAAGGTTACAGACCGGATATGGTCTGTAATCAGACGGATAGAAACATCATCTAATGCATCCTGCTGATAAGTCTTTCCTGATAATTCACAAATCTTATCACGGATTGCTTTCATAGTATCAATATCAAATACGGAGTCTACATCCTGCATAACAACTGCCAGACGCTCTAATCCCATTCCGGTATCAATATTTTTCTGGGAAAGCTCGGTATAACCACCTTTGCCATCTCCTTCGAACTGTGTAAATACGTTGTTCCATACTTCCATGAAACGGTCGCACTCACATCCTACTTTACAGTCAGGACTTCCACAGCCATATTTTTCTCCACGGTCATAATAGATTTCAGAACATGGTCCGCAAGGTCCTGCACCATGCTCCCAGAAGTTATCACATTCTCCGGTTTCCGGGTCACGATAGAATCTGGTAATTTTCTCTGCCGGAACACCGACTTCTTTAGTCCAGATTTCAAATGCTTCTTCGTCTTCTCCATAAATAGATGGATACAGACGCTCCGGGTCAAGCTCTAACACTTTTGTTAAGAATTCCCATGACCATGCAATTGCTTCATGTTTGAAATAATCACCAAAAGAGAAGTTTCCGAGCATCTCAAAGAAGGTAAGATGTCTTGCTGTCTTACCTACATTTTCAATATCTCCGGTACGAATACATTTCTGACAGGTTGTCACTCTTCTTCTCGGCGGAATCTCCTGTCCTGTAAAATATGGCTTTAATGGAGCCATACCAGCATTGATAAGCAGAAGACTGTTATCATTATGTGGTACTAAAGAAAAGCTCTTCATTGCCAGATGTCCTTTGCTCTCAAAGAATTCAAGATACATTCTTCTTAAGTCATTTACTCCGTATTTCTTCACAATAATTCCTCCAAAAAACTATTTTTCTTCCTTTTTATCTTCATGTAATGCCAGTTCCTTTGCATCTTTCCGTTTCCGCAGTGCAATACCTGTAAACACACCGAGAACTGCAATTGCAACCAGAATCACAAAAATAACTACATACTGTAAAAAACTGCCTCCAAATGCGAGAAATTTATCCATACATTCTTCCTCCTGATTTTAACTACGGGAACCACTTTTTACCGATTTCCCGTGTAACGAAATTGTTTCCTTCCCCTAAGCAGGAAACGTATTAAGTATAGACCAATTAATGGCATAATTCAAGAATTTCATTTGAGATTGTCCATATCAAATACCTGATTTTCTTTTTCGATATCCATGATTCGGTCCGTATACAAATGATTATCACATTTTTGCTTGTATTTTTCAATGGCAGAATAATCCTGCCACATATGCATCGGGAATACATAATCAGCTTCCACATTTTTCATAAAATAAGCCAAACCAAGGTCAGTATACACACCAAGTCTCGGGTCTAAAACCACAAATGCCACATTAATATGCTCACCTTCTAACTTGCGTATCTGGTGTCTATAGTCCCGCTCCATCTTGCCATTAATCAGCTCTCCCACATGCTCCATCTTCCAGTTATGAAGGTCTCCTGCATGATAAATGGTCTTGCCACAGGTCTTTACCAGAAACGCCACACCGGCATCCGTGGAACGAAGGGTTTTTACCTTCACTTTTCCGATTTCATATTTCTTATCCGGAATGACATATTCGATACATTTCTTTGCCCGCTCCGGAATACCGTGTTTTTTCATAAAATTCGGACTCATTTTTGTATCTTTTGACAAAATAAAATGAATGTCTTCATAATCCTCTGCCAGTTTTAAAATATTCATATCAAAGTGGTCCTGATGCTTATGGCTTGCAAAGAAATAAATGGATTTGTCTTTGTCAAATACCGGAAGCACTCCGGTAAAAGTATAACCGGTTACACGGTTTCCTTCAAAATAATCAAATATCAAAACCACATCTTCCATTTCCACCACAAAACAGCTATGATGTACAAATATTACTTTCATATCGTTCCTCTCATTTCATTCTGCCAATAATTTCATTTGCTTTCCGGTATATTTCTTCCGGTTCAAATCCAATCTGAAATGTGTTATCTTCATAAAGAATTTGTCCATTTACCATGGTAAGCTTTACATTCTGTTTGCTTCCGCTGTATACAATATTCCTGACGAGATTATTTTCCGGCTGCATATTCGGCTGTTTTAAATCAAGCATAATTAAATCTGCTTTCTTTCCCTCTGCCAGACTATCGCATTCATTTAATCCCATGGCAGCAGCTCCTCCTGTCGTTGCCATATAAAGTACTTCTTCCGCACCAACACAGGCTGCATCCTTTTCTCTGACCTTTGCCAGACCGGTAGTTAAAAACATTTCCCGGAACATATCAAGGCAGTTGTTACTTGCCGGGCCATCTGTTCCGATAGCAAGATTAATTCCCTCTTTTATAAAGCGGTCAATCGGTGCGATTCCGCTTGCCAGCTTCAGATTCGATGCAGGATTCGTTACTGCCGTAAGATTTCTCTTTCGAAAAATTTCAAAATCCTCATCTTCAAAATATACACAGTGATAACCACCGCCGCCATATTGAAACATTCCAAGCTCTTCCATCAGCCGGGTCGGTGTCATTCCATAACGCTCCTTACACTGTTCTACTTCAAGTGCAGTCTCGGAATTATGGAAATATACCGGTGCATGCAGCTTTTCGGATAATGCTGCCACCTGTTTTAAGTGCTCTTTTGAGGTGGTATATTCCGCATGAAATCCCGGCACATAACCGGTTAAGTCACTCATTTCATTGACTTTATGATAAATTTCTTCCATCTCTTCAATGGAGCTTGTGAAATCATTGAAGCTGCTGACCTGCATGGTCCGGAATCCACAGTCTATGGAAGCCTTTGCAATTGTCTCTGGAAAGAAATACATATCAAAATTTGAAGTGATGCCACTGGTCAGATATTCCATGATGCCTAGTATGCTGAGCCAGTATATATCATCTGCCGTAAGCAGTGCCTCTTTCGGAAATACCTGCTTTGTCAGCCAGTCCTGTAATGGCAGGTCATCCGCATAGGAACGTAAAAATGTCATAGCCGTATGGGTATGGGCATTTTTAAATCCCGGCAGCAGCAGGTTTTTCTCTGCGTCAATTTCCCTGTCCCAAAGAATCATTCCTGCCGGCTCTTTTTCAAAAACACGTTCCGTATCAAGGCCATCCCCGATATAGATAATCTCATTCTTCTTTACCCACAATTCCCCGGTTATCACCTGAAAAGAATGTCCCTCTGACGGCACTAAGATTCTGGCATTGTAAAAACGTATATTCATACGCAATCCCCTCCTTATCTTCTACCTTCTCCTGATAGATATCTGCCTCTTATATTTAATTTCTATAGCTGCCTCCCGCGCTATACCATTTTCTTACAGAAATGTTTTCATACCGGTAATAGAATCGGTCACCAGCTTTTTAAACAATGGTGCAACACGATCTGCTGTCTCCTGAACTTCACGGTGTGTCAGTGAAAATGGTGAAATTCCTGCCGCGAGATTTGAAATACAGGAAATACCGCAGATTTTCATCCCCATATGATTTGCTGCAATGGCTTCACAGGCTGTACTCATGCCTACCGCATCTGCCCCCAGTACACGGCACATGGAAATCTCCTGTGGTGTTTCAAAATTCGGTCCTGATAACTGCAGGTAAGTGCCTTCCCGAAGCGGAATATCTGCTTCAATGGCAGCTTTTCGGATTATTTTCTGTAAATCCTCATCATAGATATGGCTCATATCCGGGAACCTTTCCCCCAGTTCATCGATATTTGCCCCGATTAAAGGAGATGGTACAAAGCAGCCAATCTGCCCGGTAATCATCATCAGATCTCCGGCTTTCATTCCCTGCTGTATTCCCCCTGCAGCATTGGTAAGAAAGAGTACCTTTGCTCCCATCATTTTCATTAATCTTGTTGGCAGCACAACATCCTGCATGGAATAACCTTCGTAATAATGCACACGTCCCTGCATACATACTACCGGCACATCCCCTACATAACCGAATACGAAGCGCCCCTTATGCCCCGGTACCGTTGATACCGGAAACCCTTCGATATCGTGATAATCAAGCACTGCTTCCACCTTCATATTTGTGTCAGCATAATCTCCTAATCCGGAGCCTAAAATCAATGCTGCCTGTGGTTTAAAATCAATCTTATCTTCAAAACATGCATAACATTTTAAAAGCTTTTCATATACTTCGTTCATGCTCCTCACTCCTTTTAACAATTATACCTTCCTATGTATTAAAAATCAAATAAAGAAAGCTGGTTCGATTCCGGCAGGTCCCCGAATAATCCAAGGTCTCCCATCAGATCAATTACGGTCTTACTAACTTTGGTCCGTTGCCTGAAATCATCCTTGGATAGAAAAGGACCATCCTTGGCAGCCTCTACCACTGCCTCTGCCGCCTTCTCGCCAAGACCATCTATCGTACTTAAGGCAGGCATCAGTTTGCCATCAATAATCTGGAAACGGGATGCCTGGGCTTTATATAAATCAATGGTCCAGAACTCATAGCCTCTTGCATACATTTCCTGCACAATACGCATATCCTTATAGGTATCCTGCTCCTTCTTCGATAGTGAATCCTTTCGTTTCTCATAATCACGCATGAAGTAATTCAGCTTATCCTTTCCCTGACACATAAGCTCATAACTGAATCCGGTTGCACGGATGGAAAAGTATGCTGCATAATATGCCAGCGGATAAAATACCTTACAGTAAGCAATACGCCACGCCATCATAACGTATGCCGCCGCATGGGCCTTCGGGAACATATACTTAATCTTCTTACAGGACCAGATATACCAGTCCGGTACGCCATGGGCAGTCATTTCTTCCTCCCACTCCGGTTTTAAGCCCTTTCCCTTACGGACAGACTCCATAATGGTAAAGGATTCCTCACTGTCAAGTCCCATACTGATAAGATAAATCATGATATCATCACGGGTACAGATTGCCGTAGAAATGGTTGCTTTTCCCTCTTCAATCAATGTCTGGGCATTTCCTAACCATACATCCGTACCGTGTGACAGACCTGCAATTCGAATCAGATGGGAAAAGGACTGCGGGTCTGCGTCAATTAACATCTGCATCGCAAAGTCTGTTCCAAACTCTGGAATTCCAAGTGCTCCAAGTGTACAGTTTGTCAACATATCCGGTGTAATACTCAGTGCACTGGTATTCTTAAATAAGGACATGACGGACTTATCATCCAGCGGAATCTTCTGTGCATCAATTCCGGTTAAGTCCTCAAGCATACGGATCATGGTCGGATCGTCGTGTCCGAGAATATCAAGCTTTAATAAGTTGTGATCAATGGAATGGTACTCAAAATGAGTCGTAATAATATCGGTTGTCATATCGTTGGCAGGATGCTGAATCGGTGTAAAGGAATAAATCTCTTCCCCCACCGGCAATACTACGATACCTCCCGGATGCTGTCCGGTGGTCCGGTGGATTCCCACGCAGCCCTGCACAATCCGGTCTATCTCACAATTTCTCTTATGCACACCATGCTCTTCATAATAATTCTTTACATAACCGAATGCGGTTTTATCTGCCAGCGTACCAATGGTTCCGGCACGGAAAGTCTGTCCCGCACCAAAAATTACTTCTGTATATTTATGGGATTTACTCTGGTAATCACCGGAGAAATTAAGATCAATATCCGGCTCTTTATTTCCCTTAAATCCAAGGAATGTTTCAAATGGAATATCAAAACCGGCTTTCACTAACGGCTTGCCACAGTTCGGACACCGCTTATCCGGCATGTCACAACCGGACTGTCCGCCATATTTCTTTACTTCCGGCGAATCAAAATCACTGTAATGACAGTGGGCACAGTAATAATGCGGTGCCAGCGGATTTACCTCCGTGATTCCGGACATGGTTGCCGCAAAAGAAGAACCTACGGATCCACGGGAACCTACCAGATAACCATCCTCATTTGATTTCCAAACCAGCTTCTGGGCAATGATATACATTACCGCATAACCGTTTCCGATGATGGATTTTAACTCCCGCTCCAACCGCTCCGATACGATTTCCGGCAAATCCTCTCCATACATCTCATGTGCCTTATTATAGCAGATATCACGCAGCATCTGGTCGGAATTTTCAATTACCGGCGGACATTTATCCGGACGAACCGGAGAAATGCGCTCGCACATATCTGCAATCTTATTAGTATTATCGATAACGACTTCTTTCGCTTTCTCACTGCCTAAATAGCTGAATTCCTCCAACATTTCTTCTGTGGTACGAAGATATAGCGGAGCCTGCTCATCGGCATCCTTAAAGCCTTTACCAGCCAGAATAATCCGGCGGTATACCTCATCCTCCGGGTCCATAAAATGCACATCACAGGTTGCCACAACCGGCTTATGGAATTCTTCTCCTAATTTTACAATCCGGCGGTTAATGTCCTTTAATTCATCCATGGTGGAAATCGGTGTTTTTTCATCTTTTATCATAAATGCATTATTTCCAAGAGGCTGGATTTCAAGGTAATCATAAAACTTCACCAGACGAATAATCTCTTCCTGCGGCCGTCCCTGTAAAATTGCCTGATAAAGTTCTCCCGCCTCACAGGCAGAACCAATCAGTAAGCCTTCCTTGTGTTTTAAGTATTCGCTCTTTGGAATTCTCGCCCTCTGATGGAAATAATCAAGGTGGGATAAGGATATCAGCTTATAGAGATTCACACGACCCAGATCATTCGTTGCAAGAATAATAGCATGATGGGTCGGCATCTTCATAACGGTCTCTTTGCTGACATGTCCCTCGGCATTTAATTCATCCAGTGTATTGATGCCACGGTCAGCAAGCATTTTTACAAACTTTTCGAATATTTCAGCGGTACATGCTGCATCGTCTACCGCACGGTGATGATTCTCCAGCGAAATATTTAATGCCCTTGCTACGGTATCCAGCTTAAAACGGTTCAGATTCGGCAGCAGCATTCGTGCCATGGCAACGGTATCTGCAATGGTAAAATCATAAGGAATGCTTAAACGGTCACAGTTATATTTGATAAAACTCATATCAAAATCAGCATTGTGTGCTACCATAACAGCACCATCACAGAAGGCTAAGAACTCCGGCATAACTTCTGCAATCACCGGTGCCGTAATTACCATATCATCTTTGATTCCGGTCAGATTTTCAATGTGGAACGGAATCGGCACTTCCGGATTAACAAAAGTGGAAAAACGCTCGGTTATATTCCCCTTTTCTACTTTTACCGCACCAATTTCAATAATTTTATTTACCAGCGGTGAAAATCCGGTGGTCTCTATATCGAATACCACATAGGTATCCTGCAGGGACTGATTCTTTGAATTTTCTACAATGTCCTTTAAGTCATCCACAAGATAAGCTTCCACACCATAGATAATCTTAAAGTCCGGGTCATCCGGCAGTGCATGGTTTGCAATCGGGAATGCCTGGACATTTCCATGATCGGTAATCGCCAGTGCCTTATGTCCCCACTTATATGCCCTTTTTACCAGATCTCCTACATCAGTAACACCATCCATGTCACTCATCTTGGTATGGCAATGAAGCTCTACTCTCTTTAACGGGCTGTTGTCCATTCTTATTGTAGTAAAATCAGGGATTTTCTTAATTCCGACAATGGAACCGATGGTCAGCTCACTGTCAAATTTATCAATGGTCGTTACACCCTTAATTTTAAGAAATGCTCCCTTTTTCAAATCTCCCATCAGTTCCGGTAGATTCTCATTTTTTGTAAAGATTTTAAGCACAATGGAATCCGTAAAATCCGTTACTGACATAATGATAATTGTCTTTTCACCACGGATTTCTCTTGTATCTAATGTCATTATCTGTCCACGGATGACAACTTCTCCCATTTCACCTACGATGGTCTCAATCGGAATTGCATCCTCTTCAAAATCACGGCCATAAATAACATCCGGATTGTCTGATTTTTTAACAAAATCTCTTCTCTGGAAGGAAGATTTTCCCTTGAAATCCTTTCCGCCGGAAAAGTTATTCTTTCCAGCAGCAGGCACTGCTCCTGTGCCTTCTGTGCCAGTAGTCTGTTTTTTCTCCGGGGCAGCAGGTGTTTTTTCCTTTTCTGACGCTCTAGCATCCGGCTGTGCGTTTGCTTCATTGGCAGCAGGCTGTTCCATGCCATCCGCATTCTGCGTTCTTGCAGCAGCGGTTCGTGCCACGATATGGGCAACCTCTGTTTCAATCTGGCTGTCTGCGCTCTTTACATAATTATTTTCTGCCGGTTTCTCATACTGTGGCTCAATCATTAATTTTAATCCACAACGTTCGCAGATGATTTTTTCTAAGATATCAATCAGTTCATTGCTCCGCTCTGTGGCAACAATAGTATCCTCTAAAGTAAGAATCATATGGTCTTCCCGGTCAAATTCCATTTTGCTGCAGCGCATCAGATTATAGAGCAATACGCTGTAATTGCGAATCTCTTCTAAAATACTCTCCCGGTATACCGCCATCAGTTTTTCCGGTGTATACTGGCTGGATAAATTAAATTTTTCTATGATTTTAACAGCTACCTCCTTGTGCGGAAATAGCTGTTGTCTGATTTCTTGTTCAATATGATAGATTTCCGGTTTTGGAATTAGCCTTGTACTCTCTAAATAAATCCGCAATGCATTCTGTGCGGAATTCGATGCCACTTTTGTAATCTCTGTTTCTTTCAAAAGTGCACTCATCTCTCCGGTAATCTTTAATGTTGGAAAAACTTCAAAAAACAGTTTTGCCATAATTTTTCCTACTCCTTATTCCAGTTCAAAAGTTCCTTTCTTAATTCACTTAAGAGCTGATTCTCCGGTACTTTACGGTCTATCTGACCATGCTTTATAATTAGTCCTTCTCCCACACCGCCGGCAATTCCGATATCGGCTTCCTTTGCTTCTCCCGGTCCGTTGACTACACAGCCCATAACAGCAACCTTGATGTCTAAAGGAATGTCCGCTACCATATCCTCTACCTGATTTGCCAGTTCGATTAAGTTGATTCTTGTTCTTCCACAGGTCGGACAGGATACAACTTCTATGCCACCTTTACGAAGCCCTAAAGTTCTTAAAATCAGTTTTGCTGATTTAATTTCTTCTAACGGATCTCCGGTTAATGAAACACGAATGGTATCTCCGATTCCCTGATTTAAAATCAGTCCCAGTCCAATAGAGGATTTAATATTTCCACTGATAATCGTTCCTGCCTCTGTAATTCCCACATGCAGTGGATGATTGGTTTGCTCAGCAATCAGTTCATGGGCTTTTACACACATCATAACATCTGAAGATTTGATACTGATAACGAGATTGTCATATCCCATATCTTCAATAAGATGCACTTTATCCAAAGCACTTTCTACAATGCCTTCTGCGGTAACACCATGATATTTTTCTACTAAATCCTTTTCCAGTGAACCGCTGTTGACTCCCACACGGATTGGAATATTTCTTTCCTTTGCTACGTCTACCACAGCCTGCACACGCTCTTTGCTTCCGATGTTGCCCGGATTGATTCTGATTTTATCTGCTCCATGCTCCATGGCAGCAATAGCCAGCCGGTAATCAAAATGAATATCTGCAACCAGTGGTATTGCTATCTGCTTCTTAATCTCAGTCAATGCTTCTGCGGCTTCCATTGTCGGCACCGCACAGCGGATGATATCACAGCCTGCCGCTGCCAGACGGTTAATCTGCTCTACGGTTGCTTTTACATCCTCTGTCTTTGTATTGGTCATTGACTGTATCAGGATTGGATTTTTTCCACCGATGATACGGTCTCCTATTTTTACCACTTTCGTATCTTTTCGTTCCATGATTGCTTTTCCTCCTGTGCAGGATTATTTAAAATAATTTTCGAATATCGTTAAACATAACAAGCACCATCAATGCCAGAAGCAGCATCAGTCCGACAAAATGAACCATGCCCTCTTTGTCCGGATCCACCCGTTTCTTTCTGACGGCTTCTATAATCAGAAATACCAGTCTTCCTCCATCTAATGCCGGTAATGGAAGCAGGTTCATAATTCCAAGATTGGCAGTCAGCATTATGGAATAATTAATTAATGTCAATACCACCGATAACGTTCCCGCTGACTTGCTCTCGTCATAAGTATCACCAATATTCTTTACAATACCTACCGGTCCCGAAAGTTCATTGACACTGACTCTTCCGGTCACTAACATCTTCAAGCTGTCCATGGTAACTTCTATCCAGTATTTCACTTCATATACGCTATATTTTATAGTCTCAAAAATATTACCCCGCTCACGCATGGTATTTCCATAGATTCCAAAGAGATTTCTTCCTGCTTCTTCATTATATTTCGGGCTGATGGTACAGGTATATTCCTCTCCATCTCTTTCATAGGTCACTTCCAGATTCTCATTGGAATGAAACAGCGTGTAAACACTTACTTCACGATAAATATGAATGTTCTTTCCATTGATTTCTTCAATGATATCTCCAGCCTGAAGTCCTGCTTCCTCTGCCGGATATCCTTCCATAACACCTTTTACCTCCGGCCGGTCAAATCCGGCTGTCCCGATAACAATCAGTGCCAGAAGGAATGCCAGAATAAAGTTAAAAACCGGTCCTGCCGCTACAACTGCTATTCTCGCCCATACGGACTTGCTGTTAAAGGAGCCTTCACTTTCCGACTCTCCGTCTTCTCCTTCCATCATACATGCTCCACCAAAAGGCAGCAGTTTTATGGAATATTTTGTCTCTCCCTTTGTAATTCCAAATAGTGTTGGTCCAAGTCCCAGACAAAATTCATTTACTTTGATTTTATTTTTCTTTGCCAGCAAAAAATGTCCCAGTTCATGAAAAATAATAATAAAACTGAACATTAAGATTGCAATGATTATTTTCAATCTACCACCTGCTCTCTATATACTCATACGCAGCCTGCTCTGTTGCAAGGATTTCTTCTACGGACGGACTGGCAATATAGGTACACTGCTCCATACACGCCTGTGCGATTTCCGGAATCTCTAAGAAATGAATCTTTCCGTCTAAGAACATTGCTACCGCTCTCTCATTTGCTGCATTAAAAGCAGTCGGAATGTTACCGCCCTTTCTGCAGGCTTCATAAGCCAGCTTCAATCCATAAAAAGTCTCCATATCCGGCTCTTCCAATGTAATTGCCTTCATTTTCCAGAAATCAAGCCGGTCTCCACTTAAGTGTAACCGGTTCGGATAATACAGGGCATACTGGATTGGAAGCCGCATATCTGCTGTTCCAAGCTGTGCAATGACTGCACCGTCTTCATACTCTACCATAGAATGTATGATACTCTGTGGTTGTACTACAACCTGAATCTGGTCTGCATTTACATCAAACAGCCATTTTGCTTCAATGACTTCAAGTCCCTTATTTATCATGGTTGCGGAATCAATAGTGATTTTACGTCCCATGCTCCAGTTCGGATGCTTCAATGCATCTTCCACTTTTACCTGTTCTAATTCCGCCCGCTTCTTTCCACGGAATGGTCCGCCGGAAGCTGTCAAAAGTATTTTTGCAATTTTATTGTCTCCGGCTCCCTGCAGAGACTGAAAGATTGCACTGTGTTCACTGTCCACTGGAAGGATTTTCACATTACATTCCTTTGCCAGCGGCATAATAATATGTCCTGCGGTAACTAAAGTCTCCTTATTAGCTAGTGCAATGTCCTTTCCTGCTTTCATAGCGGCTATGGTCGGACGGATACCAAGCATACCCACAATGGCAGTTACAAGAATCTCTGCTTTCTCTTCCGTTGCTACTTCTAAAAGTCCTTCCATCCCGGAAGCCACCTTTACCTTCAAATCTGCAACCCTTGTCCGAAGCTCAATCGCGTCCTCTTCTGCCCATACAGCAACCAAAGCCGGATGAAACTCCCGGATCTGTTCTTCTAATTTTGCAATATTATGTCCTGCCGCAAGTGCAGTTACTTCAATATCTCCATGTTCCCTTACAACAGAAAGTGTCTGGGTTCCAATGGAACCAGTGGAACCTAAAATTGCAATCTTCTTCATGCTTCCTCCTACTTGCCAATCAGATATAATGCAAGATAATAAATAATTGGCGCTGTAAATATTACACTGTCAAAACGATCTAAGATTCCACCATGGCCAGGAATCAGTCTGCCATAATCTTTAATGTCATAATTACGTTTGATTGCAGATGCAGTCAGGTCTCCAATCATAGATATGATTGCCCCAATCGCACAAATCATGCAAAGCATAATGATATCACGGTTGGTGCTTCCCATAGAGCCCTGGAAAACAAAGCAATAAATCAGGGTTAATAACGCTGCTCCCACTACTCCGCCAACAGCTCCTTCCCAGGATTTCTTCGGAGAAAGCACCGGTGCCATCTTGTGTTTTCCAATCAGCACACCCACGCAGTATGCACAGGTATCGCAGCCCCAGGAGCATAAGAAAATTAACCATACAATATAAGCTCCACCCGGTAGCATTCTGGTCTGATATACATAAGAAAGCATCACCGATACATAAAATACACCAAAAAATGCTGCTAACATCTGCTCGGTATGATATTTCGGATAAGAAAATACATATACAAACATCAGCACTACCAAAAGTGCGATGACAAATAACATCATATCCGGAATAAACTGAAATTTCAGATTGCAATAATATACAATCGTTGCCAGTCCGCCCACGACACCGGCACAGCTTTTTTCAATTTTAAACACACGATACAGTTCATACAATCCAATCAAAGAAATAATTCCGGTTACTGCCAGCAGCAAATCATTTCCGGTAATAATGAATACCAGTGCCAGAATTACCAGCACGATTCCACTTAATAATCTTGTCTTAAACATATTACTCCTCCTCTATCTTTCCATATCTCCGGTCTCTTCCGCTGTAATCCTCTACTGCTTTACGCAGTTCTTCCGGTGTAAAGTCCGGCCATGGAACCTCTGTAAAATATAACTCACTATAAGCAAACTGCCACAGCAAGAAGTTGGAAAGCCGCTGTTCTCCACTGGTGCGGATCATAAGATCAGGATCCGGGATATCTTTCGTATCAAGATAGGATTCATATTTCTCTTCGGTAATCTCCTCTGCCGAAATACCATCCTGCCACATTTTCTTCATTCCACGGATCATTTCATCTCTTGCCCCATAATTAATGGCAATCTGTAAATTCAGTCCCGTATTATGGGCAGATTCTCTTTCCAATACAGCAATCTGCTGCTGGAATTTATCATCCAGCCGGCTGGTATCTCCGATTACACGGACTCTCATATTATTCTTGTCCGCTGTCTTTATACAGTTCTTAAGATAACTGCTCAAAAGCTTCATCAAAGCATCTACTTCATTCTGTGGACGGTTCCAGTTCTCTGTGGAAAATGCATACATGGTTACATATTCTATGCCCAGATCATGCGCTGCTTTACAGATAACTTCAACATTCTTTGCCCCCATGGTATGTCCATAGTTTCTTGGCATTCCTCTTTTCTTTGCCCAGCGTCCGTTTCCATCCAGAATAATTGCAACATGTTTTGGAATCTTCATCTTTGTTCTCCTTTTTACAGATGTTTACAACATAAAAGGGGACACGGCAATCGCGCTATGTCCCCATATGTGTCGTACATGGATAAGATTATACCGTAAGGATTTCCTTTGTCTTTTCCTCTACTGCACCATCAATTTTTGCAATATATTTATCCGTAATTTTCTGAGTATCGTTTTCTAATTCTTTTAATTCATCCTCAGATACTTCATTTGCTTTGTTCTGTTTCTTGAATGCATCATTGGCATCCCTTCTGATATTACGGATTGCCACCTTGGCATTCTCACCTTTTTTCTTAATATCCTTTGCCAGTTCTTTACGTCTTTCCTCGGTAAGCTCCGGGAATACAAGACGGATTACTTTACCATCGTTGGTTGGATTTAAGCCTAAATCAGATGTTAAAATTGCTTTTTCAATCTCTTTTACAAGGGATGCTTCCCAAGGCTGAATCTGAATCATTCTTGGCTCCGGAACATTGATATTTGCAACCTGCTGTAACGGGGTCGGTGTTCCATAATAATCTACAGTAATTCTGTCTAAGATATGCGGATTCGCTCTTCCTGCCCGGATAGTTGCATATTCTTCCACAAGATTCTCGTATGATTTCTGCATTTTCTCTTCATATGGGTTTAATCTGCTATCCATAAATATTCTCCTTTATTATACAGTCACTTTCGTGCCGTTAAATTTTCCGCTCATTGCATTTACAATGCTGTCCGGCTCATTTAATCCGAATACATACATTGGCATTTTATTTTCCATACACATAATAGATGCGGTTAAATCTACTACTGCAAGCTTCTTATCAATCACTTCCTGAATGGATACCTCATCATATTTCTTTGCTGCCGGATTTACCTTCGGGTCACTGTCATAGACACCGTCAATGGCTTTTGCCAGGAAAATGCCCTCTGCATCCATTTCAATGGCACGGAGTACAATTCCGGTATCTGTTGAAAAATAAGGATGTCCTGTTCCACCTGCAAAAAATACTACCATTCCTTTTTCAAAATATTTATTGGCACGGTCTTTTGAGAAAAGTTTGGTCATGCTTCCACACTCAAACGGAGTCAGAATCTGTGTCATCATTCCAACAGAACGGAAGATTTCAGATACATAAATACAGTTCATAATCGTTGCAAGCATACCAATCTGGTCTGCTTTGGTACGGTCGATAGTCTCGCTGGAACGTCCTCTCCAGAAATTACCGCCACCAATTACGATTCCAACCTGGCATCCGCCATCTACAATCTGTTTTACCTGGCGGGCAACTTCTGTTACGGTCGGCTCATCAAAACCTGTTTTCTTTTCTCCTGCAAGTGCTTCTCCGCTTAATTTTAAAAATACTCTCTTCATTATTTATTCTCTCCAAAAAGACTTTCCACATCAATATCAGCATAGCACTGGGAACAGAAACCTTCGATAACTGCACCATTGTTAATCTGAACAGAACGGGATTTGATGTTACCCATAACAACTGCAGAAGTATCTACAACTACAGGTCCCTGAACATCGATATCGCCCTTGATTGCTCCTGCGATAACTGCAGAGCTTGCGGTAATATTTCCAATAATGACAGACCCAAGTCCGATTTTAACAGTTCCGGTGCTTACTACTTCACCTTCTACTTTTGCAGCATCAGCGAAGAATTCAGCAGAATTGCTGTTTCCATTGATAGTTCCGGTAACAACCAGCTTGCCATTACACTGAACATCACCATTAATATTTCCACGGATATCTAAAGAACCAGTAGATGCCATATTACCGGTAATGGATGTTCCTTCTGTGATTACAGATACTTCATCTGAAACTTCATCTGATGTCTGAACCGGAGCAAAATGTGCCGGAGTTGCCGGCTGTACCGGTGTTACTGTCTCTTCTGGCATTGTCATGGTTTCATTTGCTGTTGTCTCACTCATTTTACTTTCCTCCTGAATATGTAAATCTTCTTTTTCTTCTGCAGCTGGTGTCTCTACTTTTGTTTCTGTTTCCTGTGCCGGTGCTTCCCTCTCTACCGGAGCATTGGCATCCTTGGTAACCTTTTCTAAAAGTCCGTCCAATTTGGATAATTCAGACTCCACATCCAGTTCATCTTCCAATGTATTGACTACTACATCGTTATCCTGCTCTGCTGCCTCTGTTGTGTCTTCACCCGGTACCAGTTCGTTTACTGCCTGCGATAAATCCTCTTTAAAATCTTTAAAAAAGCTCATTCTTAAAAACCTCCATTTTTTCTATTGAACACTGTCTGCACTAATATGCTGTATTACAGTTGTATCCTCAGTAATCGGAAGTAACTCTACTCCCTGTGCCTGTAGTGCCTCAATCATCGGACCTAAGGCTTCCACCGTTGTCTCCTTCGTATTTGCATCATGAAGTAACACAACCGATGTTTTATATTTTACCACATCTTCTAACACATTATCTACCAGCTCGTCCGCTGTATATGCCTGTGATGTAGCATCACCACTGGTTACATTCCAGTCAAAATAAGTAACATCCTGATCATTCAGATATTTTATAAACTCTTTCATATCTGTATTACTGACCTGATTGCTGCTTCCACCCGGGAAACGATAATAATGGCAATCCTCTCCCGTTATATCATAAAGATAATTTTGTATTTTGGTAAAATCATCCTCAAAATTTTCAAGCGAATCGTAAATCACACTGTATTTATGGGAATAAGAATGCATTCCCAGTGTGTGCCCCTCATTTACAATTCTTTTATACATCTCCTGGGACTCTTCATCTTCTTTTCCTACAACAAAAAATGTTGCTTTCACATTATACTGCGCCAATGTATCAAGAATAGCTGCCGTATTGGAACTTGGTCCATCATCAAAGGTAAGATATACTTTAAGCTGATCTCCCGGCTGTGCCTTGTTGCTTTCATCCTCTGCCACCAATGGCTGGACAATCGAACTGTCTGCATTCTGATCCTGATATTCTGTGTCTGTCTGTAATTCCGTTCCAGTAGACATTTCTCCTTTCGACTGGTTCTCGTCCTGCTGTACCTGTCCGGAAACAATACCGCTTGATACCAGCCTGTCTATCTGGTTCTGTAAAGAAATTACCCGGCACAACAATACCACGCACAAAATAATCGATATCAGCATCCAAACGAAGATAGATGTTATAATCCCCGTCTTCATGCGATTAATGCGATTTCGCCTTTCCCGCTGTTCCTTTAACCCCTTCGTGGTCTTCTCTTCCATGTAGTGACCTCCCGGTCATAAAATCTCTTTTCTATTGTAACACACTTTAACAAAATATCACTATAAAAAATAATTTTAATTGAATTACTTCTTGAGATTTTTCTTTCTTTTGTCAGAAAATTCCCCTGCAGAAATCACTCTACAGGGGAATTTTATATACTTTTACAATTTGTGCTAAGCTTTTGCTTAGTTTCCTGCTATCTGAGCAGCAACTTCTGCAGCAAAGTCTTCATTTTTCTTCTCCAAACCTTCACCTGTTTCGAAACGTACAAACTTCTTAACAGATACAGGAGCACCAACTTCTTTGGAAACCTGCTCTAAGTATTTTCCAACTGTCTGTTTTCCATCTTCTGCTTTTACATATACCTGATCTACTAAGCAGATTTCTTTTAACTCTTTGCTGATACGTCCTTCAATCATTCCATGGATAACCTTTTCCGGTTTCTGGGACTCTTTCGGATCATTCATAATCTGAGCTAAGAGAATTTCTTTCTCATGTGCGATGTAATCTGCACTTACTTCATCTCTGGAAACATATTTTGGATTTAAAGCTGCTATCTGCATTGCAATGTTGGTTAATGCTTCTTTTACTGCATCATTTACAACAGTTGTGTCAGCATCAACGATAACACCGATTCTTCCGCCGCCATGGATATAAGATACTACACAACCATTCTCAGCTACAACCTTTTCGAATCTACGAATCTTTAAGTTCTCTCCGATAACTGCAACTTTCTCTACTAATGCATCTTTTACTGTCTTGCTTTCATCTGCATTCCATTTTTCTTCCATGAATGCATCCATGTCTGCTGCGTCAGAGTTTACTGCCTGTGTTGCAACAGCCTCTACAAACTCACGGAATGTATCATTTTTAGCAACGAAGTCTGTTTCAGAGTTAACTTCAACAACTGCTGCTGTCTTATCATCTTTTACTACAACAGTACAAAGACCTTCTGCTGCGATTCTTCCAGCTTTCTTCTCAGCTTTTGCCTGTCCGTTTTTTCTTAAATATTCAACAGCCTCATCCATGTTGCCGTCTGTTTCACCTAATGCTTTTTTACAATCCATCATTCCTGCGCCGGTTAATTCACGCAGTTCTTTTACCATTGCTGCTGTAATAGCCATCTTCATTTTCCTCCATTTATTTTTTCTAAAGGTAAGGACAGGCAATTACTGTCTGTCCTGTTTTATACACACGTTGTGTGTTTCTTATCGTTTAAAATACTGTTCTTATGCCTCTACAGCTTCTTCTGCATCCTCTGCAGCTTCAGTGTCAACATCAACAGTTCCCTGATTTGCTTCGATAACAGCATCTGCCATTTTAGAAACGATTAATTTAACGGCTCTGATTGCATCATCGTTACCAGGAATTACATAATCTAACTCTTCCGGGTCACAGTTTGTATCTGCGATACCAATAAGTGGAATTCCTAAGGAATGAGCTTCCTGAACGCAGATTCTTTCTTTCTTAGGATCTACGATAAAGATAGCATCTGGAATCTTCTTCATTTCTTTGATTCCGCCTAAGTTCTTCTGTAATTTATCTAATTCTTTCTTTAATTTGATAACTTCTTTCTTAGGAAGAACATCAAATGTTCCATCCTCTTCCATAGTTTCGATTGCTTTTAATCTTGCAATACGGCTCTGGATTGTCTTGAAGTTAGTAAGCATACCACCTAACCATCTCTCGTTTACATAGAACATGTTACAACGCTCTGCTTCTGTTTTGATTGCATCCTGAGCCTGTTTCTTTGTTCCTACGAAAAGAATAGTACCACCATCAGCAGCGATATCTGCCATAGCCTTGTAAGCCTCATCAACTTTACCTACAGATTTCTGCAGGTCAATGATGTAGATACCATTTCTCTCTGTGTAGATGTATGGAGCCATTTTAGGATTCCATCTTCTGGTCTGATGTCCAAAATGAACACCTGCTTCTAATAACTGTTTCATTGAAATAACGCTCATTGTTTTTCCTCCATTTGGTTATTCTTCCATATACTTCTTATTATCAGACAACCTTGCGGCACCAATCTGACAATCGGTATATGTGTAAATTTATCGCAACGCATGGATTATATCATACTCAGCCATGCTATGCAACCTTTTTTTAATGATGAATCGTTTTATCCGTAAGTATTCCGGCAATTTCTTCATAGCCAGCCCCTTCCGGAATCGTTACGGTTCCGGGCAGGACAAAATTGGCATAATTATTATCTACCATATATTTATTAAATGCTTCTGCATTGTCCACAAGACCTTCTTCCTGCAGACGCTGCGAAACCGCATTAGAAGAATCTCCTACTTCTACGGTAAATTCCTTCTGTACCATATTGGTTCCATCCTGAGATGGTGGTACGGCATCCGCTCCATCTGTTCCCACATCCTGCGATATCTCCCCTGAATCAGTTGTTCCCGGCTGCATATCTGTCTGTTCTGTATTAAAGCCGCCTTCCGTGCTCTTTGGAATCTCATCTTCTGTTTCTGTAGCTTTTGGTATGGTGTCCTTTCCGGTATCTTCCATTACCATTCCAAGTTCTTTTGCCCTTGCAATGATTTCATCATCTGAAAGGTCATTTTTCTTCATTGCAAATGATACGGATAAGATAATCGTGCTTATCAGAATACCAATTCCCAAGCCTCTCAGATAATACTTAAACTTCACTTGTATCTACTCCTTTATACAATCCTACAACCAATCTCACTTCACCCTGTCCAAGGCCCAGTTCCTTTGCTATCTCTACATACGATTTTCCCTGACTGTATAAGGCAAGGATTTTTTCGTTATGATTCGTCTGCTCCGGCTGTTCTTCCATTTCTCCGGTTGCCGGTTCCGTTTCTGTCTCCACCGGTTCCTCTGTGACTTTTACTTCTTCCGTTTCTTTAACTACAGACTCTTTCGCCTCTTCTAAGCTCTCACCGATTTCGGCTGACATCTCGCCAATTTGTCCTGCAAGCTTTGTCAGTTCTGTGTGCTTGTCATTTAGCATGCTGTATAAAAACATAATCTCATTATGGGTCTGATTCATCTTCTCCATAACGGTATCCGAATATTCACCGATTGCCAGCATTTTTTCATTGGTCTCTTTGTCCAGTGCCCGCTCCACCTTATCTGTGGAATCTTCAATTGCATGGTCAATCTGGTCTTCTATCGCAGCTTCTGCATCTTTTAACTTGTTTTCCAGTATTTTTTTTATCTCATTCTGACTCAGTTCCGCAATACGGTCTAATTCTGCACCGGATAGCTTTTCTGTTACCATAAAGCTTCCTATCATCATAACCAGACCAGCCAGAATCAGGATGATTTCCACGCCTGTCATCTGTCAGATACACTCCTTTTTATATTTTAACATCAAAGCCTCCAATTGCACCTTTGATAACCACACGGTCTTCTTTCTGTTTCTTTTTCCGTTGTTCCTGCCGCTGGTACTGCCCCTTTCCCTCTTCCTTTGCATCAAAACGATGTTCTTCCATCTGGGAATCATCTTTCCTGGTCACCTGCTCTGATTGGCGGTATTCTTCTCTTTGCACCTCTATCTGGATGTTCTGCTGATCTACCATTGGTTTCATATCCTGATGTTGTTTCAGTGTTCCGACATCCTGCGTTCTTTGAATGACTCCATTCATATCTACCGGACGAATCGACATATCCATGCACCTCCAGCCTGTCTCAACCATACTTCATTACATGTTTGAGATTTTTACTTCACCCTCGTCCTTATAAAGCTGGCAGAAACTTCTGTCATCCTTTACAATAAGGCTTACATCGGTAATATTTACAATTACTCCCGCATACAGTGTCTTTGATACTTTCACCCTTGCATTGCTACTGCCATTTAATATACTCTGCAGCCTTTCGTATTCATGCTCTAATGGTGTACGCTGAGCTTCCTTCTCCTTAAAAGCACGCATAAGCTGTTCAATATACTGGATTTTTCCCTGATCCAGTTTTTCTTTATTCTTAAGCTTCTCTCCATAGGTAGTAAGAATCGTCCGAATCTGTTCAATGGTCTTATTCAGCTGAAGCAGTTCTTCCTGCACTTTCACATAACGTTCTTTCTTTTCCGGATCCACACCAACTTCAATACGTGTTCCTGCTCCAAGGCTGGAACCAATGGTCTGGGCTTCTACCAGACTGCCCGCCCGGATAACACCACCTGTTATGAATCCGTTCTTACCACTTACGCGAACCTCTGTTGCTGCTGATACCTTACTATGTAAAATAGAATCTGTTTCAACATAACCTCCGGAAATGATGGTTGCATTTTCAATAAACTTGCAGATAACATTTCCCTGTGCCCGAAGTATTCCTTTGGTCATTCCATGAATTCCACGTTTTACAATAATCTGACCACCCGCCTGTATCAGTGCATCTTCTACCACGCCTTCTACTACTATATCACCTTTTGCAATAATTGAAAAACCACCCTTTACATTACCTCTTACGGTAACGTTTCCCGGATAATCAATATTACCGGTGGAATTATCCACGTCTGCCGGGACTTCATAGACATCTGATACAAATACTTTACCATTTACCAGACTTGCATGTCCGGTTACTTCAGAGTACAGTTCTGTTTTGTCTTCCGATACCCGGATATTATTTCCATATTCTAACTGAAGGGAGCGTACCTGTTTTGGTTTAATTTCCCTTCCCTGCACATCATATCCTTTGATTCCACGATCTTCTGGAAATAATTTTGCCAGAAGGTCGCCTTCATTGATATGGCTGATTACATTCAGTTCACGGTAATCTACCGAACCATCTTCATTCTTCTTCGGCTTTAAATCAACATCTGTATTAAAATAATATTCAATTCTGGCATCCTGACCATCTACCGGTTTTTTTCCTTTTGCCAGCACAAAATCGGTACAGTATGCCCTATCCTGGAAAAATTTCAAAATTTCATCCTGATCAACCCCTGCTTTGACACCTTTTGCAGTTAAATCCCTTAAGATTTCCTGCACATTCATATTCGTGCCGCCTGCAGCCGGATAAAATCTGCATACTGCCTCCATGGCATCTGCTGATACTGTTACGGACATCTCTTCATTTATCTGAATCGGATAAATATCTCCGACCATAATCTCAGTCATCTCATTGCTGTTAATTGCTGCAACCAGTTCCTTTAAATTATAATCCGGGCAGCCATGCCTTTCCAGATACTCTGTCAGTTCACCAATTTCAATAACATTTCCTTCCAGAGCTGCCGGGAAAAGCTTAATATAAGTTGCATGTTCCTTTATCACAAATTGAAAATAAGCATTTGCCTGTCCCATAGCTTCCCTCCTTTTAACTTTCTTCAACCAATATATCCATATAACTTCCCATTTTCTTTTTCATCTTTGCCAGAGCTCTGGTATGAAGCTGGGATATTCTTGATTCAGATACTTCAAGAATACTGCTGATTTCCTTCAAGGTAAGTTCTTCATAATAATAAAGTTCAATTACCCTGCGTTCCTTTTCCGTCAAGGTCTCAAGGCTTTGTGCCAAAACTTCTTTCAGTTCGCTTTCTGCCACCACATCTTCCGGTTGTGCAAAATGGGAATTTTTTGTCGCATCCATCGCAGGCTCTGTTCCCTGCTCCACAAACTCATTTAAAGAAACAACATTGGTAACTTTTAACTGGGACTGCCAGTTCAGGTATTCATCCTCTGATACCCCAAGTTCGCTTGCAATCTCTTCATCCAATGCCGTCTTTCCTGTCTTCATTTCTATATTTTTTATTGCTTCGTCAATCTTTTTCTGTTTTTGGCGAACAGCCCTCGGTATCCAGTCCATTTTACGAATCTGGTCTAATATTGCCCCACGGATTCGAAGGCTTGCATATGTCTCAAATTTAACATCCTTGCTTCGGTCAAATTTATCAATTGCATCAATCAGTCCAAAGATTCCATAGCTGACCAAATCTTCATATTCTACATTATATCCAAGATACATACTCAATCTGCCCGCTACTAATTTAACTAACGGAGCATATTCTATGATAATCTGTTCCCGTATTTCAGATACTGGATTTTTCTGATAGCTTTCCCACAGTTTTTCTCTGTCCACTGTTTTCATGCCATAGCCTCCGGTTTCTTATAATTACTCTTCTTTCGCTCTTTTCTCTTCCTCTTTTTCTGACTTTTCTGATGTATCTTCTTTTTTCTCATCAGCAGACTCTTCTGCATCACCATCTGCTTTTTCTTCTGTACTGCTTTCTTCATCCTTTGCAGCTTTAAAATTCTTTTCCAAGATATAAGCTGCAATGCCCCCAAGCACATAGAATATAATCAGTACCAGCAATAATGTCTTTGTAAAGGCAAGCAATTCCATTTTCTGAAAAATTGCCACAATACAGGTAATAAATCCTGCGGTCAACATTACGATTGCAGGAATCGGTTTTGTCTTCATCTTTACATCCTCAATCTAAATAATTTTCAATTCTTTTCCAACAGACTTAATATAGAATTCTCCGGTATCGCAATGCAATTCTACGGTACGGCCATAATTCAGCCCGGTATCCTCTGCCAGAAGCGGAATACCAAGCTCCTTCAGTTTCTGTCTGGAAGCTTCTGCATTTCTTGCTCCAATATTTCCCACTTCAGAGTTACCACTTACCTCGAACATTCTGGCTCCACCTGCAATCTTTGCTACAAGCCTGCTCTTTGCCGCCCCTGCTTCTGTCATCCGGCGAACCAGCTCTACAATTCCTGTATCTGCGAATTTCGCTATATTCGAATTATTTTTCATTTTTGTACTGTCTGGCAGCATAATATGTGCAAGTCCGCCAATCTTTGTAACCGGGTCTAGCAATGCTATTCCTATACAGGAACCCAGTCCTAATGTGGTAATTGTATCCGGAGCCTTGCAAATATTTAAGTCTGCCATACCAACTTTTATTACTTCACCCATTGATACCCTTCTCCTTATAAGGTAATTCCCAGAGATTTCAGAATCTTCTCATAAGACTCAAGGTCAGGTAACAGAATAAAATATCCTTCTATCATCACTTCATCTCCGAATTCTGTCGTAATCATAAGTGCATTGTCTCCAATTTTACCAAACTGTATTGCCGGAACACTTAAAATAGCTCCCGCCATATCAATTGCAATATAAGGAACCGATGGTGCAATAGTAAGCTGTGTCATGGCAGAAAGCGCGTTCAGATAAGAACCGGCAATGATATTTCCTATTTCTTTTAATGCAGACATATCCATCTCATCAAAATCTTCCGCATAATCTGCCGGACGTCCCATTAGTTTATTTACCAGATAATGTGCAGAATCAAGTTTCATAAGAAACATCATGCTGCCGGTAATATCATCTGTTACTTCCAGATAGATTCCTACGATTGACTCATCTTCCGGGCAAATTGCAGAACCCAGTTCCTGAAAGGTCAGTAATTCAACTCTTGGTACATCCATATTAATCCGGATATTCAACATATTTGCCATTGCAGTTGTTGCATTTCCGGCACCAATATTTCCAATTTCTTTTAAGACATCCACATACATGTCATTTACCTGGTTCAAAGTATAATCCGCCAATTTTATCCTCCTGCTGTCATTTCAAGATATAGAATATAGTGAGGCATTTGCCTCACTATATCTATAACAATTACGCATTTTCTTTTTCTTCTATAATAGAATGAATATCCAGAAGGGAAATTAATTCATCTCCGTTTTTACCGATTCCATCGATAAAAGATACCTTGGCATTCTTCATATCGCCACTCACTTTATCAATTTCATTGGTTCCTAATGTAACAACTTCTTTTACTTCATCCACGATTATTCCCAGTGCACTCTGCTGTTCAATTTTTAAAATTATAATACGGCTGGCATTGGTAAATACATCTTCTTCCAGTTCCATACGGATTCTGAGACTCATAACCGGTACGATTTCTCCACGAAGATTGATAATTCCTTTAAAGAAATTCTGTACTCTAGGTACTCTTGTAATCTTCTGCATACGGACAATATTGTCTACATAACTGATATCGATTCCGTACTGCTCATTTCCGATTTTTACAACAATATACTGTTTTCTGATATTTTCTACTGTTTCAAGTTGCTCTGCCACTCTGCACACCCCCTGTTAAATCAATGTATTTGCATCCAGGATTAATGCGACTTCGCCATCACCCAGAATTGTTGCACCGCTGATTGTCTTATTATTATTAATATACTTACCAAGTGATTTAATTACGATTTCCTGCTGTCCAAGAAGATTGTCTACAACAAGTCCTGCATAACGTTCGCCTTTTCTTACGATAACAACAGTAAGGCTTTCTACTTCTTCATCCTTCGGTGGAATATCAAGTATCTGATCCAGCCGGATGATTGGAATAACAGAACCACGTAAATTAATTACTTCCTTGGATTCTACATATTTAATATCTTCAACTGGAATATCCTCGATAGTCTGAATTGCGCCTAACGCAATTGCATATTTTTCATCGCGGATTTCCACCATCAACGCCTGAATGATTGCCAGTGTAAGTGGCAGTCTTACTACGAATTTGGTTCCAACGCCAAGTTTACTCTTTACCTCAACATCTCCGCCTAATGCTTCAATATTGGATTTAACAACGTCAAGACCTACACCACGTCCGGAAATATCGGTAATCTGTTTTGCCATAGAGAAACTCGGCATAAATAAGAAATCGATAATTTCTTTCTGGCTCAGCTTTTCTGCCTGTTCCGGTGTTACCAGACCACGCTCTACTGCTTTTGCTTTAACCTTCTCTGTATCAATTCCGTTACCATCATCACTTACTTCAATGATTACATTATTTCCTTCCTGGAATGCATTCAGATTAATGGTTCCTGTTTCTGGCTTACCGCGTTCCTTACGAACTTCTGCACTCTCAAGACCATGGTCAGCAGAGTTACGAAGCAGATGCTGCAACGGGTCGCCAATCTGGTCAACTACAGTACGATCAAGTTCTGTATCTTCACCGGTCATGCACAATTCCATCTTCTTATTCAATCTTCTGGAAAGGTCACGAATCATACGTGGGAATTTGTTTACAACGCTCTCAATTGGAACCATCCGCACTTTCATAACCGATTCATGAAGACTGGTTGTAATTCTTTCCAGATACTCAATCTGCTCATGGAATGACTGATTCTGGAAATTGCCTCCTTCCTGGGAGCCAATGGATACCAGACTGTTTTTTGCAATAATCAGCTCACTCACCTGGTTCATCAGTGCATCCAGTTTTTCTATATCCACACGCACGGTACGGTTTGTAACCGGTTTGCCTGCCGGTTTTGACTTAGTCTGTGCCGGTTTATTCTCTTTATGTACTGCCTGCTCTGCCGGCTTTGCTTCTGATGTATTTGCTGGAAGATTTTCCTGTACATTTTCCTCATGGAATAGGGTTGCCGTCTTCACTTCTTCACCAACGGCATCCGCAATTTCAGATACATTTTTAACTGCTTTTAAAATATCATCTAATGCAGCATTGGATGATAAGAACAAACTGAAGTCCAGTTCAAAACGTTCATCCTCAATATCCTGGGAACTTGGACTGTAAACAACAATCTGTCCAAACTCTTCTACTGCTTTAAATACAAGGAATGCTCTTGCCGCTTTCAAAAGGCAGTCTTTCTGTACTTCTACTGTAATTCCGTAAATTTTGTTTCCACTTTCTTCAGCTGCTTTTAACGCATCTTTATCTTTGGAAGAAAATTCTACGCTTAAGTATTTCTTTTTACCATCACCGTTTTCCGGTTCTTCTGCTTTCTTTTCTTCTTTTTTCTCTTCCTTTGCAGGTGCGGCTGCTCCGCCGTTCTCTGCATTCTCTAAGAATTTGTTCAAAGCTGTAATCAGTGCTTCGTTGTCTTCTGTACCTTCATCTGATGTACTCTTGATCGTATCGAGGTAACTTTCAATTGCATCCAGACACTGGAAAAGAATATCAATCATTTCACTGGTGACTTTTACTTTGTCACTACGAACTTCCTGGAATACATTTTCCATATCATGAGTCAGATGCTGCATTCTCTTAAAGCCCATGGTTCCTGCCATTCCCTTTAAGGAGTGTGCTGCACGGAAAATTTCATTAATGGTATCTTTGTTTTCCGGCTCCTTTTCCAAAGTCATAATGCAATCATTCAGGCTCTGGATATGCTCACTTGTCTCATCAATAAAAATTTCTAGATACTGGCTTACATCCATCTTTAATTTACCCCCACATTCTTTAGAATTGTGTCCGCAACACTTTCTAATGGTACTATTTCATCAACAAGTCCTGTCTCTGCAATTGCCTTTGGCATTCCATATACCACAGATGTTTCTTCATCCTGAGCAATTACGTATACATTTTTTTCTTTCTGGAGTTCTGAAATTCCCTTTGTTCCATCAGCACCCATTCCGGTAAGAACTACACAGGTAATTTCATCATAGCCGCTGTCCATCAAAGACTCATACATCAGATTGGCACATGGTCTTAATCCACCAATTGCCGGTGCATCACTTAAAACAATACAGTGCGTTCCATCTGCTAACCGCTGTACCAGTAAATGTTTTCCTCCCGGTGCCACATAAACATGTCCTTTTTCCAAGACATCACCTTCGTTTGCCTCTTTCACATCCAGCGGGCTGAGTTCATTCAGCCGGTCTGCCATGGATTTTGTAAAACCAGCCGGCATATGCTGAACCACAAGAACCGGTGCATCCATATTGGATTTCAGCAATGGAATTACACTCTGTAAGGATTTTGGACCGCCTGTGGAACATGCAATTGCAACAATCTTGCTCCGGGCTGCATCCTTCGTTCTAATCTTCCGGACAGCTGCCGGTTTTACCACATTCGTAATTACTTTTTTCTGATACGTCTGTGTGCTTCCTGCTGCAGTTATTGTTGCAAGAACTTTTATCAGTTTTTCCCGGAAACGCTGTCCCTTTGTCTCTATCAGATTATTTGGTTTCTCGATAAAGTCAATTGCACCACGTTCCATTGCCTTGAGTGTAACTTCAGCTCCATCTGTCGTTAATGTACTGACCATTACTACTGTTGCTTTTATATTTTCTTTTTGTAATCTTTCAAGTAGTTCCAGTCCGTTCATTCTTGGCATATTTACATCTAAAACAACTGCGTCATATGCTTTCTGACACAATTTTTCATATGCTTCCAAACCATCTCTGCATGTATCCGTTGCCTGAAAACCACTATCTGAATTAATTATATCACAGATAACTCTTCTCATGAGTGCTGAGTCATCAACAACCAGAATATTCTTTTTCATTCTATTAATTTAACCCTATCCTTTTCCTCTCTGTCTTGCTTTTCTTTCTTCTGCAAAAATATACCTGATAATTTCTTCCCTTATTTTATCATCACGAATAATAAATTTCAGTCGGTTTTCATACATATTATCACGATTTAACAGCTTCGTACTTCGCAGGATATATCCTGGAAGATAATATTGTTTTTCACCGGTCTGCGTCTGTAGCATCACAATAATCAGAACAGCTTTTCCCTCTTCTAACTGCTCATTCGTCACAAAGCGTACACCACCTCCACTGATATCAACAATAGTGCCCTTTTTCTGCTTTTTATAAAAATCATCATCCCTGAGACTTGCGATGATGTCTTCCGTCTGTTCCATTTCCGCTTCTTCGTCTGTCAGATGGAAATACCCCATATCAAGGACACATTCCATACGGTAATATTCCCGTCTCTGATATTTGCTCAGTGGTGTATTTAATACAATCCGGAGCAGGTAGCGGTTCTCCGTCTTATAACGTTCCCGGATCTGACCAATGCTTTTATACAATCCATTCGGTGTATAGAATACAAATTCATAGCGAAGTCCCAGTGGAAGTAATATCAGTTTTCCACTCTGAATCGGCATCATTATCTCCATTTCACCATTTTCAAACAGTTCAAAAATCTGACTCTTGTAAACTGGTGCAGCCTTTTCTGCAGATTCTGGCCTTTCCGTCTGGTTCACTATACGAATATCAATTTTCATTCCTTCCCGTAAAACATTTGAAATCATTCTATCACCTATCTGTTATTAAAAAATTCAGCAAACAACTGGGCAAAGCCCCGCTTCATCAACGGAATATCATGCGCACCTGCTATAAGATTATTTGCAAGTATCTCAAATGCTTTTGCCGACTTGGTCTCCGGTGCATATAAAGATACTGTCTGCTGCTGGCGTATTGCTTTTTCAAACATGGAATCCTGCGGTATCATGCCGAGATATTCAAGATTACCATTTAAAAACTGTGACACAACGGTATTTAATTTATCATATACTGCCTGTCCATCTTCCACAGAATTTACACGGTTGGCAACCACATGAATCTGCGTTCCGCTTTTGGCAAAATTCGGATTCCGGTGCAGTGCCTTTAACAGAGAATAGGAATCGGTCAGTGAGCTTGGTTCCGGTGTTGATACCAGAAGGACCTCCGGACAAGCCATAACAAATTCCAATACGCTGTCTGCAATTCCTGCTCCGGTATCCACCAGTACAATATCAGCCATTTCATCTAACTGTGCCAGATTACGTACTAAAAAAGTAATCTGATCCTTGGACAGATTATTCATTCCCACAATGCCGGAGCCGCCTGAGATAAAGCTTACTCCTGCCGGTCCCTCTGTTATAATCTGCCGCATATCCATTCCCCGGTATATAACATCACTCAAATTATGTTTTGGTATTGCTCCAAGCATAACTTCTACATTTGCCAGTCCCAAATCAGCATCAAAAATAATAACTTTCTTATTCATTTTCTGAAGCTGGATTGCCAGATTAACTGTAACGCTGGATTTTCCCACGCCGCCTTTTCCACTGGTAACCGTAATTACTCTTGCTTTCTGGGGAAGCTTCTGGTTCTTTAATTTAATTACATTGCGCAGCTTTTCTGCCTGATCCATATTATTATCTGCCTCCCAATAACTGTTTTACAATTTTCTGTGACTGGAAAATTTCAATATCATCTGGCACATTCTGCCCTGTTGTCACATAGGAAACATCCGCACCAGAATACATGCGAATATTTAACAGACTACCATAACTACTGGTTTCATCTAATTTAGTAAAAATAATCTTATAATCCGATATCTCATGGTATTTATCTACAATTTCCATCAAATCGCGGTATTTTGTAGTTGCGCTTAATACCAGATAAACATCCTTCTCATATTTGTCATCCAGACTTTCTATGAGGTTTCTCATATCTTTTCTCTGATCTTCATTCTTATAAGAGAATCCTGCGGTATCTACCAGAACGAGATCATAATCCTTTACACGCTCTATGGCTGCATTCATTTCTTCCGATGAATAAATAACTGTCAGCGGTGTATCTAAGATATTCGCATAAGTACGTAACTGTTCTGCCGCAGCAATCCGATAAGTATCTGCTGTTAAAAACGCTACTTTTTTGCCATAATCCACTTTAAATCTGGAAGCCACTTTTGCAATGGTTGTTGTCTTGCCAACACCGGTTGGTCCAATAAAAAATACGATTTTAGGCTGTCCCGGTACCAGTTCAATCTTTTGAGGCTGTCCGAATTTTAATACCATTTTCTGGTAAACATTGGATAAGATAATATCCATGCTTGCACTGCCTCTTAAATTCTTCTCCACATCATCTAATATCTGGTTGACATATCTTTCATTCACTTCATTATCCAGTAATGTTTCATAAATCATGCGGATACAACGGAAAGTCTCAGACTGCTGATGCTTCATATCCTTTGGAGCATCAGTTTCCTTTTCCGGCTTTTCCTCTTCTTTTGGTTCTTCTTCTTTTTCCGGTTTTAACTTCTTTTCTAATAAATTAGAAAGACTTTCTATCTTTTCTTCCAAATCATGACTGCTTTCCGGATGAATGGCTGCTGGTTCCGGTGCCGGAATTTCAATTTTTTCATTTGCTGCAAAATTTATGCTGTCATGCATCTTTAATGGAGCATGTAACGCAGGAAGAGGATTAACTGTCTGTTCCTTTTCCTCTAATGCTGCCGTCACTTCATAAGTTGTGCTCTTTAATGCCCGGAATAAACCCTTCGGTTTGATTTCCTTTACATTCATAATCACAACTGCTTCTCCCATTTCCTTTTTCGCCTTATCAACTGCCTCTTCTCTTGTTCTGCCCTGAAATTTATTAATCGTCATTTTATGCTGTCACCATCCCTACTGATTGTAATTCCACATTTGATTCCACTTCATTATAAGACACCACAATGAGGTCTTTGAAATAGTCTTCGGTGAGTTTCTTAAAATACATCCGCACAATTGGCGAAGTAATGACAATCGGATTCTTTCCAATATTCTCTAACTTCGCCACTTCCTGCTTCAAGGATTCCATAATATTCTTGGTCTTCTCCGGATCTAAAGTCAAATAAGCCCCCTGCTCAGTCTGTTTTACAGAACCCATGATTTCCTGTTCCACCTTCGGATCTAATGTTACCACGCTGGTTGTCTCATTTGCCGGAAAGTATTTACTTGAAATTGCACGTTTTAATCCCTGACGCACATATTCTGTCAATACATCGGTATCCCTGGTTGTTACCGCATGGTCTGCTAAATTTTCAAAAATCGTAAGCAGGTCACGGATAGAGATGCCCTCCTGTAAAAGATTCTGTAAAACTTTCTGAATTTCACCAATACTAAGAAGCTTCGGTGTAAGTTCATCCACAAGTGCAGGATTGTTTTCCTTGATATTACTAATAAGATTAGATACATCCTGTCTGGTAAGAAGTTCTGCAATATGGGAACGGATTACCTCTGTAAGATGGGTGGCAATAATAGATGGTGGATCTACTACGGTATAGCCAAGACTCTCCGCACGCTCTCTCTGTCCCTCTGTAATCCAGATTGCCGGCAGATGGAAGGATGGCTCAAAGGTCGGAATACCGGTGATTTCCTCTTCCACATATCCCGGATTCATTGCCATATAGTGGTCAAAAAGGATTTCTCCTTCTGTTACCTGAATTCCCTTTATCTTAATAATATACTGGTTAGGATTTAACTGAATATTATCACGCAGACGAATAATCGGAACCACTGTTCCAAGTTCCAGCGCAATCTGTCTACGGATCATTACTACACGGTCCAAAAGGTCTCCACCCTGATTTACATCTGCCAGTGGAATAATACCATAACCAAACTCCAGTTCAATAGGATCAACCTGAAGCAGTGAAACCACATTCTCCGGCCGCCGGATTTCTTCTGCCGCCGTTTCATCTGCATTGGTTTCCTCTTCGATTTCTTCCACCTTTACATCCTTTTGTATCTTCCGTCCGGCAGCTAAAAATGCAATGCCAAGCGCACAGAAAAGTACCGGATTCAGCGGAGTTGCAATTCCAAGAAAGGTTATCGTTGCACCTACAATATACAATACCTTGGGAATTCCAAAAAGCTGTTTTACCAGCATGGATCCAAAATCCGCTTCACTGGACGCTTTTGTTACCAGAATACCTGTTGCCAGCGAAATCAAAAGAGACGGAACCTGGCTGACCAGTCCATCACCAATGGTTAATATACCATATTTCTGAAGTGCCTCCATGGCAGTCAACCCACCATTCATGACCCCCATAATTGTTCCACCAATCAGGTTGATGAATGTAATAATAAGGCCGGCCGTTGCATCTCCTTTTACATACTTGGTTGCACCATCCATAGAACCAAAGAAGTTAGATTCCTGCTGAATCTTAGTTCTCCGTTCTCTTGCTTCCTTCTCTGTGATGGCACCAGTATTTAAATCTGCGTCAATTGCCATCTGTTTTCCAGGCATTGCATCCAATGTAAAACGTGCAGTTACCTCAGATACACGCTCAGAACCTTTATTGATAACGATAAACTGTATCAGAATCAGGACAATAAATACAATTGCTCCGATTACAAGATTACCACCACCTACAAAGCCTCCAAAGGTCTCTACTACATTTCCTGGTTCACCGGTAGATAAAATCAATCGGGTGGAAGAAACATTTAATGAGATTCGGAATATGGTGGTAAACAATAACAGTGTCGGGAAAAATGACATATCCAGCACTTCTTTTGCAAATAATGCATTAAAAAGAATAATCATTGCCAGTGAAATATTAATCGCCAGCATGACATCCAATAAAATAGAAGGAATCGGAATAATAAAGAATATGACTGCAGCAAGAAGATAGATTGCTACACCAAAATCCGCTTTTTTCATTCCGGTTTCCTCCTTTCATTTAAATTCGTATTAATTTCTGCCTTTTAGATTGTAAACCATCGCAAGCACTTCTGCAACTGCCTGATACAATTCTGGTGGAATTTCTGCTCCGACATTTACATTTGCATAAAGCATACGCGCCAACGGTTTATTCTCTACAATTTCCACCTGATTTTCTCTTGCCACTTCCTTAATCTTTGCAGCAAGAAAATCTTCACCCTTTGCAACCACAACCGGTGCTTTGGATACTTCCGCATCATACCTTATCGCAACTGCATAATGGGTCGGGTTCGTAATGACTACGTCTGCCTTCGGCACATCCTGCATCATTCGTCGCTGCGATGCCTCACGCATTCTCTGACGCTGTCTTCCCTTAATCTGTGGGTCTCCTTCAGTATTTTTATACTCGTCCTTTACCTCCTGTTTGGTCATCTTCATTTCTTCTTTGAATTTATGTTTCTGATAAATCAAATCAGCGATTCCGACAATCAGGTAAACCAGGCTTGTTTTTAAACCCACATCCACAATAAGTCCGGCAATCAATGCAACTGCCTGTAACAGTTCCATATCATAGATAACAAATAATTCTCCCTGCCTGTCCTTAATCTCGGAATACGCCACATACATGACCAGTGCCACTTTGACAATAGACTTTACAAGTTCAAACAGAGAATCTTTGGAAAACATCCGTTTAAACCCATTGATAGGATTAAACTTTGATAATTCCGGTTTTAATGGCTTCCCGCTTATTTTCCAGCCCACCTGAAGTACACTGACTAAAAACGTTACCACTATTCCGATTAAAAGAAACGGTATCATGACCTTTATCATTTCAATCACAGCCTGTGACATTAGCATATGGCTGGATTTTACTGTCATGCCCGTCTTATTTTCTAATAGAATATCCGGGATTTTCCGATAGAAACCTGAAAACTCATTCATTAAGGTTTCTGAAACATAGCTTCCAAAAATCTTCAATCCCAGGAATAAAACAATTAAATCTACTGCTCCGGAAAATTCCTTGCTTTTTGCAACTTTTCCTTCTTCTCTTGCATCTTTTAATTTTTTTGCAGTTGCCGGCTCTGTCTTTTCGCCGCCAGGTCCCTCTTTTGCGAACCACTGCAGATTATATTTCAGAAGTAAATCTCTTTCCTCCATATAAATCTCCTATTCATGTACCAGCTTATCCATGCATTCCTGATGCAATTCCGGTAACCATCCGTTTCATCTCAGTAAACACAAAATCGGATACATACGGAAGCAGCTGTATCGTCAAAAACAAAACCAGAAATCCAAGTAATATCTTAAGCTGGATACCAACAGAAAACATATTCATCTGTGGTGCAATCTTTGCCATGATTCCAAGAATACAGTTCAATATCATTAACACTGCAAAAACAGGAAGTGCCACCCGGAAACCAAGCACCATGGAATCCGTCATATAAGAAACCATGGTCTGAAGCAGGGAATCCCACATAAAATTCTGACCATTTACCGGAATCAGAGTGAAAGAATCAACAATTGCCTGTAAGATATACTGATACATTCCACTGGACATGAGCAATAACATGACCAGATAATTATAAAAATTACCTGTTATTGGAGAATTTGTTTTACTTACCGGATCATACTCGGTTGCCATGGACAAGCCCATATTTAAATCCATAATATTACCCGCAAATAAAACAATGGAATTACAAATATTTGCTCCAAAACCAATCAGCAATCCTGTAATTCCCTCTTTCACGACAATTGTGGCATATTCAATTACTCCTCCATATTCTATCGTGCTTTCAGGTAATACTCCAATCAACAGGATGGATACAAATACTGAGAAACCAATTTTGACTCTTCCCGGAGTATTCGACATGCTAAAAAATGGAGCCGAAAAAACAAAAGAAGTAATCCTCACCAGAACCAGCAAAAAATATTCAAATGTAAGCAGTGAGAAACTATAATTAACCATGTTTTATCTCTACCTGTATATCAACTGATATATAAACTAAAATCAGACCACAATCTCGTCATAAAATCAGTCATATTATTCAGCATCCACGCTCCAAAGAGAAGCATTCCTGCAAATACACCCAGAATCTTCGGTACAAAGGTAAGCGTCTGTTCCTGAATAGATGTAACCGTCTGAAAAATACTAATAATCAAGCCTACGATAAGTGATATTAAAAGCAATGGAGCCGAAGTTAAAATAATATTATAAATAGCGTCCCTTGCAATATCTAAAACTTCTCCCTGTGTGATCAATTTCTACACCTCTTTCATCAGTAAAATGTCTCTACCAGTTCCCTGATAACAAGATTCCATCCATCAGCAAGCACAAACAGCAGAATCTTAAACGGAAGAGAAATCGTAGTTGGCGGAAGCATCATCATACCCATCGACATAAGGACAGATGCTACTACCATGTCAATTACAATAAACGGAATATATATAACAAATCCAATAATAAATGCCTGTCTCAGCTCACTTAAAATAAAGCTCGGAATCAGCACAGTATTGGATATATCATCCTGTGTCTCATAAGTCACGCCGGCAATGTCACAAAATGTATTGATATCCTTTGCCTGTGTCTGTTTAAACATAAATTCACGGATTGGCTCCATTCCTGCCTCAAAGGCCTGTTCCTGCGTGATTTCACCGGCATCCAGCGGTTTCAATGCATTTTCATTAATCTGTGTAAAAACCGGGCTCATAATAAACAGGGTAAGGAACAACGCCAGTCCAATCAACACCTGATTTGGAGGAACAGTCTGCGTTCCAATTGCTGCTCTTACAAAATGAAGCACAATAATAATTCTGGTAAAGGAAGTCAGCATAATAAGAATAGATGGTGCTAACGCAATTACAGTCAGTACCAGAAAAATCCGAACTGTTCCGGATAAATTTCCCTCTCCATTATTAATATTAACAGAAAGTCCATTATTACCAGAGGATGCTGTTCCATCTGTACCATTGCCATTTTCAGTTGACTGATTACTATTACTGCTGTCAGTTACCCCAGGTATATTTACAGATGCCGCATACGCTTTCTGTGGTACAAATGCCACCAGTGTAACAACAACTGCAATAACCGCAAATATAAAAGATACCAGACAGTATTTCTTCTTAAAATTACTCATCCTTATGCCTGCTCTTCGGTAAATGTTCTTTGAACTGTTTCATAATGTTAGAGAAACTTTCTCCTGTATTCTGATATTTCACCGTATCTTCCAGCGAAACATCATTTAACTGTTCCCTTGTAAGCTGTGCTAACATCGTCACTTCATCTTTTCCGATTCCGATTACGAGATAGGTCTCTCCCACCTCTATAATCTGAATATACTTATTTGTAGTGAGTTTCATAGTCTCCACTACCCGCATATTCTTCTGAAAATTATGTTGCTTCTGATATCCGGCAATCCATTTTGTTACATAATATGTAATTGCAAGCACAAAAACAAATATCAGCAATACACCTATCAATTGGAAAAAGCTTTGTACGCCCGATGTTCTGCTACTCAGTAATATCATATTAACCCACTACTTTTTTTACTGCTTCAAGAACACGTTCTGCCTGAAATGGTTTTACAATAAAATCCTTTGCACCAGACTGGATTGCTTCAATAACCATTGCCTGCTGACCCATTGCAGAACACATAATTACACATGCATTTGCATCTGCTTCTTTAATCTTTTTTAATGCCTGAATTCCGTCCATCTCCGGCATGGTAATATCCATCAGTACCAGGTCTGGATGTACTTCATTATATTTTTCGATTGCCTTTACTCCATTTTCTGCTTCCCCGGCAACTGTATATCCATTTTTGGTAAGGATATCCTTAATCATCATTCTCATAAAAGCTGCATCATCACAAATTAAAATACTCTTTGCCATATTAGTTATCTCCTTGCTAATTATTTAATAATCTCTGTAATTCTTACACCAAAGCTTTCTTCAATTACAACTACTTCACCTTTTGCAACGTACTTTCCATTTACCAGTACATCAATTGGTTCTCCAGCAATCTTATTCAATTCAATGATTGTTCCCGGAGCAAAATCCAATATATCATGAATGGATTTACTGGTTCTTCCCAGTTCCACGGTTACTTCCAATGGTACATCCATAATAAGATCAATATTTTCCTTTGGAAATACCCCATTCATATCTCCAGTAAAATTTTGGAACTGAGCCGGCTGTACATTTACCTGCTGGTTTGCATACATTGCCGACATATCTACAGGTTGTCCCATCATTGGCTGCCCCATCATCGGCTGTCCCATCATTGGCTGCTGATTTATCATTGGCTGAGGCTGTGGTGCTGGCTGGCTTGCCTGTGGTTGTGGTGCAGGAGCCGGTGCCGGCTGTGGTGTTGCTTCCTGTATTGGTTCATTTCCACCTGTCATGGTCTCCGTAATACTTTTACACATCTCTCTCGCAAAAGATACCGGATACAGCTGCATGATTTCACTGTCCACAAGATCACCAATTTCCATTTTAAAAGAGATTTTCACAAATGGCTGTGTCAGGAAATCATCAATTGCTCCCTCATCAATATTTCCTGTCAGATCAATCAGATCTGCAACAGGCGGGCTGATATCAATCTTTTTATTCAGCATGGATGATAATGATGTAGCTGCAGAACCCATCATCTGATTCATTGCTTCACTGATTGCGCTTAAATGAAGCTCTCCCAGTTCCACGTCTGTATTGGTTCCGTCTCCTCCCATCATAAGATCTGTAATGACCTTAACATCATGCTCCTTTAATATCAGGATATTGCTTCCATCCAATCCAACGGTGAATCCGATTCGTATAAATACACACGGACGCTCATACGCCTTTACCACGTCGTCCCAATTTGCCATGGTAACAACCGGTGTGGATATTTCCACTTTACGGTTCACCAGCGAAAACAATGTCGTTGCTGCGGTACCCATACTGATATTAGCAATTTCACCGATTGTGTCTTTTTCTGAATCACTCAGCTGTCCTTCTGCCGTATCTGATGACGCACCCGGATTATTTAGCAGGGCATTGATTTCTTCCTGCGATAGTACTCCATCCATCACTTACTGCTCCTCTCTAATTACTGACATTACTCTTACTGCATAGTCATCACCCGAAGCTCCCGGCAATGCAGTAAACTTACGAATGTTTCCAACGTAAACATCCAGCTCCTGGTCCACTTTCGTGTCCAATCTAACTATATCACCCACCTGTAAATTCATGAAGTCGTTTACCGATATGGTGCTGTTACCTAAAATTGCTTTTACAGGTATCGGTGCTTTTGAAATCAAAGTTTCAATTGCTTCCGTATAACGCTGTTCATCTTTTTCCTGCATGGTAGAATACCAGTATTTTGTATTCAACTTGTCCATAACAGGTTCCAAAGTAAGATACGGAAGGCAGATATTCATCAGACCTTCAACATCTCCTATTTTTACATTAATTGTAACAATTGCAATCATTTCACTCGGAGAAATAATCTGGGCAAACTGCGAATTTGTTTCAATACGTTCCAGTCTTGGATGTAAATCCACAACATTTTCCCACGGTTCCCGGAGCAGGTCGACGCAGACTCCCATAATTCTTTCTATAATCAGCAACTCTATTTCTGAAAAGTCACGGACTTTCGCTAATGGTTCTCCGCTTCCACCAAGCATACGATCCACCATGGCATATGCAAGATTTGAAGCAATCTCCAGAATAACCGAACCTTTCAATGGAGAAAAATTAACAATACCAAGAACCACCGGATTAGAAAGTGCATTTGAAAACTCAGAATAGGTAACTGCTTCAGAGTTCATCACCTCAACCTGAATATTTTTTCTTAGATAAACCGGAAGATTTGTGGATATCAGTCTGCCATAATGTTCAAACACAATCTCCAGTGTTCTTAAGTGTTCTTTTGAAAACTTGGAAGGTCTGGCGAAATCATAATTCTTAATCTGCTTCTCGCCATTGTCCTTCATTTCTTCTACATCCAGCTCGCCGCTGCTCAATGCCTGAAGCAGGTTATCTATCTCATTCTGAGATAAAACTTCGCTCACGGACTCTCACCACCTTATATTTCATGCTTACTATTTTTAATCCTATACTACAGTTACTTCCGAGAAGTTGACTGCAATGATAAAATCTGAACCAAACTGCTTCTGTAGTTCTGCCAGTATAGCGTCTTTAACCGCCTGCCGATCCGCATTAAATTCATCCATTGTATAGGTATTAATTACGCTATTAATGGTATCTTTTAAAATTGTTTCACGATCAGCCATATCTTCGCCATAGGTTTTATATCCATCGTTCTTGCTGTCCATGGAAATGGATGCTGTAAGCTTTACATAATGAGTTTCGCCATCTGCACCTGTTTTTAAATTGATTGTCATGGCATCTTCAATTTTATAGGTCACAATCTGGTCCATTGGAATGCTGGCAGACTCAGTTCCATCCCCACTCTCCAGCTCCAGATCAATTGCACTGCATACCTTGTTTACCAGCTCATTGGATTTCTTTGTTTGCGGCAGGATTGTTATTGTAAGTATTCCTGTCAAAATCAGGTTCACCAGAACCAGTGCCAAAATAAGCACTGACATAAGGTTCTTCTTCATCTCATTTCCTCCTATTCTGTAGCGCCGCCGGAATTATATGAATTATATACCTTAATTTCAACACGACGGTTTCTTGCTCTGCCTTCCTCTGTAGTATTATCTGCTACAGGAACATATTCCCCTCTTCCTGAGGATTTAATCAGTGCCGGATCCAATGTGGTATTATCCCGGATAAAATCCGCCACAGAAAGTGCCCGGTACATGGACAGTACATTATTGTTTTCATATTTTGACGAATGGATTGGCACATTGTCGGTATGTCCTTCAATTTCAATCACATTGCTGTCATAGTTTTCCAGGATAGTTCCTATTTTAGCAATCAGCGGCTGGGCATCTTCCCGGATATTTGCCTTTGCCGAATCAAATAATATTGCTCCATTTAATGTAAGTTTTACATACTCGGCATTAAAATCTACTTCCACCTGATTCTGTAATCCCCCCGCCTCTATCTGCTGCTCGATTTGTTCTGCCATTTGTTCTGATTCCGACAATGCCTGTTCTTTATACTGCTCTGCTACATCTGTCTCAGTCTCAGTCTCTTCTGTTTTGCCACCCTGGGAATCCCCATCCTCTCCTGAGGACGTTTCAAAAAAAACATCAATATTCGGCAACTGGCTGATTCCGTTGCCCACCATTTCTCCCTCGCCAATACTCATACTGCCTGCCGGCATAATACTTAAGCTGCTCTGCAGCGAGGCTATCACCATCTGAAACTTCTCTGCATCAACGGTAGACATGGAAAAAAGCAACACGAAAAAGCACAGCAACAGATTCATCAAATCACTAAAGGTGGTTATCCAGCCAGCCGCCGGCTTTGCTTCCGGTTCCCGCTTCTTTCTCGCCATTATTCTTCACCTCCGGCTTCATCTTGTGCATTATAAGCCTCTCTTGCCTGTGGTGACAGGAATGATTTCAGTTTTTCTTCTATTACACGAGGGTTTTCTCCTGCCTGAATAGACAAAAGTCCCTCAACGGTAACCTCTTTCATTATAATTTCTCTGGCATTATTATCTGACATCTTTGATGCAATCGGATTACAGATCCAGTTAGATATCAGCGAACCATACAATGTTGTAATCAGGGCAACTGCCATATTAGGTCCGATGGAAGATGCATCCTGTAAATCCTTCAACATATTAATCAGACCAATCAGGGTACCAATCATACCCCAAGCCGGAGCTAATTCTCCCCACTTTTCCCAGAAGCCGATTACTTTCTTATGCCGGTCCTCAATGCAGCCCAAATCTGTTTCCAGAATTCCACGCACCAGTTCCGGGTCAGTTCCATCTACTACCAGCATAACTCCTTTTTTCAGAAAGTCATCATCAATATCATTCGCTGCTTCTTCCAATGCAAGAAGCCCCTCTTTTCTGGCAATATTTGAAAGATTAATGATATTTCCAATAATCTCACTCGGGTCATTCTTATGTAACTTAAAAGCATTTCCCGCTGACTTAAAGCCATTAATGAAATCTGCCATACTGTTACATGCCAGAACACCAGCAATAGATCCTCCAATCGTAATAACAGCGGATGGGAAGTCCATATATGTATTCCATATTGCCGATACACCTGCACTTTGAATAATTCCAAATAAAACCATTGCAAGTCCCATCAAGGTACCAATAAGTGATGCTATATCCAATTTATCCACCTACATTTCTATAAAATTATGGGAACACCATTCTTTTGAAAATGGTCCTTGTTACCCACCTTTTTGTATTTTCATTTTCATTTCTATATCATCTTACTAAACTTTCATCAAAATGTCTACTTTTTTTACAATTATTTTAGAAACAATTTCATTTTCTATTATACCATATATAGGGGAACTATCAAATATAGTCCCCCTATATGTACTGTTTTTATATTATTTTTCGCTATATCTGACTATTTTTATTATCGTTTCAGATTAATCAACTCCTCAAGAAGCGTATCGGATGTAGTAATTACTCTTGAGTTTGCCTGGAAACCTCTCTGCGTGGTAATCATCTCGGTAAATTCAGAAGCCAGGTCTACGTTGGACATTTCCAGTTCTCCGGAATTCATGGTACTTCCGTTTGAAGTAATTTCGACACCAATTCCATCAAATTCACCGGAGTTTAAAGTAGTACGGTAGCAGTTATCTCCTACTTTTTCAAGTCCGGCTGCATTTGCAAAGCGGGCAGATGCAATCTGGCCCAAAAGAACAGTATTACCATTATCGTAAGTACCGTAAATTTTACCATTGGTATCTACAAATACACCGGTTAATGCTCCAAGCTTCTTACCTGTTCCGGTTGTTCCATCAATTGCTCCCGCATCCATTCCAACAGTAGATGTTCCACCATTATTAGAATTCTTACACTGTGTAAAATCAATGGAAATATTTTCAAACTGGTCGCCTAACTGTTTCATGTTCAATGTGACTGAGCCGTTAGTGCTGTCACCCACGGAAACAAATTTACCTTTTCCAGTACCAGTATCAAACTTCAGTTCGTAATTTACTGCTGTTGCTTCAATAGTAGGTGGATTACCATCAGTAATGCTGTTGATGGTTGCACCAGGCTGTAACCCGGTATAAATATCAGAAAGTGATACGTCCGTTACTGCTTCGTATCCTTTTACTACACCACCGGCTGAAGTAATTGCACGATATACTTTGCTGTCATACTGTCCGGTAGCGGCATTCTGTGTTGTATTGATATAGTACATTTCACCACTGCTGTTACGGAACTGATGATATGTATTTCCGCCAAAGGAATTAGATGCTCCGGTATCTGTCCACTCTGTACTGATTGCATTGTAAGCAGTCTGTGCATTAGTAATTCCACCGCTGGCATTTGCTCCAAATACATCAGAAAGATTTCCACCGTTTGCCAAAAACTCCTCTAAGATATTCTTATTGGAAGAATCATAAATAGCACTTAACTCAACAGTATAAGTTCCGGCATCGGTATCTACACCTTTGACTGCAAATTTTGCGGTATAGGAATATCCCAATGCATCGAAGAAATTCAAATTCATGGCATATCCACTTTCACTGGTTATTTCTGTACTGTTTTTATCTACAATACCACCACAAACTGCATTCGTTGTTGCTTCTGCCGGAGAAGTAAGATTGCTTTCCTGCATGATACGAAGTGCAGATACCTGGTCTTTTTTAATCTGTCCGGTGGTCGGGTCTACCTGCCATCCCATAACATTGTATCCGGTAGATGTCATGGCAAGATTTCCTGAGCCATCGATATAGAAAGAACCTGCCCTGGTAAAAAGATTTTCAGTACCATTGCTTACAACAAAGAAACTTGTTGTATTACCCTTATCTGTAATTCTTAAGTCAAATGCTTTTCCGGTTGTCTGGGCTGCTCCACCGGAAGTAATGTCGATGGAAGTAGAACCTGTGGTTACACCAAGACCTATCTGCTTAGCATTAATTCCACCGGTTCCGGTTGTTGCATTTGCTCCGGATGCACCGGAAATTGTCTGATACATAATCTCGCTGAATGTTACACTGGACTCTTTAAATGCCACGGTATTTACATTGGCAATATTGTTACCGATAACATCCATCTTTGTCTGATGTGTCTTAAGTCCTGACACAGCAGAATACATTGATCTCATCATAATGAAATGACCTCCTAAATTTGATGTCTGACGCAGAACCCATCTGTCAGTCAGGGTTCTCACAGCCTCCATAAGGTCCGGCTATGCTATTACTGCACCATCAATATTTGTAAAAACATTATTTTCTGATTCATTCTGGTCCATTGCTGTTACAACTGTCCTGCTCGGTACATTTACAATGAATGCCAGCGAATCAACTACTACTAAGGATTCTTTGATTCCTTTCTTCTCAGCCATCTCCACACCCGCTTCCAAGCGTTCACTCTGCTGGTCTGAAAGACTGATATTCCGGGTAGACAACCGCATGCTTGCATGCTTCGAAAATTTCACTTCGGAAACATCTGCTGCTTTTTGCTTTTCTTTTAATACCTCCGCAAAAGAAGCTCCCTGCTCCGGCTGCGTTTTATTACTCTTCGAAGGATTGAGATACTGGTCTGCTACCTGTTCAATGGAAGTGAATTGATTTGCTATCTTATTCATGCTTTCATCTCCCTAATAACCTTCCGTGGTTTACTCTGCTTTCCCTGTTTCTTCTGTATCTTTTTTGTCTTCTGTACCACCGTTACCTTCTGTCTTATCACCGTTTTCTCCTGCGGCAGCCTGTAACTGTTTCATTTTCTCTTCCAGTTTTACAAGTTTATCGATATCACTCTGTTTAATGAATGACTTCTGATAACTGGTCATGCTGTCATATGCTTTCCGAAGGTTGGTCAGTGTACTTGCATTGTCCAGTGTAAGTTCATCTGCTGAAGGTAATGATGCAATTGCAAGTGAAAATGATTTTGCAAGGCTGATTGCATCCATGTAACTGTCGTCCATAACAGAATATAAATCGTCAATGGAGTAAAGGTTGTGATTTACCATAAGATAAGTCTTATTGTTCTCATGGATTACACTGTCTACTGTTCCGGTAACATCGGATGTCTCGCCTGTTGCAGAAGATGTAACACGAAGTACTACCTGTTTTCCCACCAGTGAATTTGCTTCCATCTCCTGTAAGGATGCCTGCATATTCTGGGTTTCCTCTAACTGTGAGAATGTTGCCAGCTGTGAAATATACTCTGTATTATCTGTTGGTTCCAATGGATCCTGATATTTCATCTGTGCTACTAACAGTTGTAAAAACGCATCTTTATCCAGACTACCTCCGGATTTTTTTGAAGTAGAGGATGAGGAATTTGATTCTGCACTGGTATCCACAACCTCGCCATTTTTTATAAGCTGTGTTATCATTTTGTGCTCCTTTCTACGCTGTTACATCCATGGTATTTCCATGGTCTTTCATAATCTGGGCTGCCAATGCTTCTTCTTCATTCATAAGCCCGGATAACTCGTCCAATTCTCCACGGAACAATCTTCTTCCGGCTGTTCTTCCAGATTCTTCTCTCTGACTGCCCTGCTGTTCTTCTCCAGATGCATTCTGCTCTAAGTTCCGTTCAAATTCATGACTTGCTATTGTAACTTCGACTGCATCTACTTTGATTCCCTGCTGGTTTAAACTGGTTCGAAGGTCTGCAATCTGTGCTTCCAAAGCGGTCTTTACTGCTTCACTGCTTACTGCCAGTTCTGCGGTTATATTTCCTTCTTTGGTTGCTGCAATGTGTAAATATACTTTTCCGAGATTTTCCGGATTCAGCTGCATCTCAATGGATGAATTTTCTGGGGAGAGATTCACTTTTGCGAATTCTGTAATCTGGTTCATAATATCCTGCACATCAATGGTTGTACGGGATGCCACCTTATTTACCTCTTCCGGTGCTGCAGTCTGCTGTTCTGTTCTTACCTGGAATTCCATATTCTGCGCATGTTCATTTACACTGCTCTCTTTCGTTTTCTGTGACTGGGCTGCTGGCTCGCCCATTTCACCGGACGCATTCTCTGATACATTGTTTTCAGTCTGTGCATCCTCTGACGCATTCACCTGAATTACCGGCGTTGCATCTTCTGTCTCTTCTTCCGGCTGTACATTCTGTGTTTCTTCTGTAGTATGGGTCATCTGAACTGTAGCTGCCATTACTGTTGTATCCTGTGAAGTAATTGTCGCATCAGTCTGTGGAGCCATTTCCTGTACGCCGCCATCTGCCATATCCACTGTTTCGTTAAAATCCGCTGTCAGTTCTGCCAACTGATTCTGTAATGCTACCCACTCATCCTTAGAAATTCCAAGTGTCTCACTTAAGTTCTGAACCAACGCATCTGTATTCTGCATAATATTTGTGAATTCTTCACTCATAAGCAGTGAACAGGCATCCTCAGTTCCTGTCAGTTGTGTCACAAGCTGTGAAAGGCTTGCCGGGTTCAGTAAATCCATCCACTGCAATCCCAGTATAGACATAGCATCTTCTACCTGCTCATCCGAAACGCCAAGTTCATCTTTCAGAATTTCTTTTACACCAGTTTCAAATGCATCCTTTGTGTCTTCCAGTTGATTCTGCAGCTCTTCCACTTTCTGTGTAGGAGAATTCTCCTTTACATTCAGTTTCTTTGTGCTGTCTGCTACAGCTGCCGGCTGTGTGGTTGTTGCTGCAGGTTCTTTTCCTACCGGATTTCCACTGGTAAGCTGCTGGTTTCCATAACCGGATGTTTTCTGTTCCATCACAGAAGCAAAGCTTGCCTGTGCAGTTGCACATAACCCTTTTTCCACAGTGCTCGTCACTTTGGAAAGTCCTGTGTCTAAAGTTCCAGGGGTTGATACCATTCCCGAAATCTTTGCACTCGTCATGTATTCTTCCTCCTTTCTTCTTTATTCAATTTTATTTATTCTGAAGGATTCATGATTTCTGTCACCTTTGCGGCTGTATCAGAATTCATTTTCCCTAGAATATCAGCTCTTGACTGCGCATCCATATTTTCCAATATCTGTGCCACCAGATTCAGATTATCTGTCATGGTGTCAAATATGGCTGCTGCTTCCTTCGGTTTCATCTGGGAATAGCCCTTAACATAATCAGATATCTTACTGTCTGTCTGCTGCTGTTCCACTACCTGTTTATACAAAAGTTCCGCATTATCCGGATCAATGCTCTCATAATATTCCTTATATTGTTCTATATCGGGTGCCTGGTCCGAAAAAACAACCTCATTATAAAATTTTTCTTTTTCTTCTTCAAAAGCAGCCTCATTTGCTTCATATTCTTTCAGCTTCTGGGACTGTGCTTCCAAATCCGCGATATAAGCACTGTTTTCACTGCTCCCCTGCTGTGCCTGTGCCAGTTCCTGCTCCAGTTCTTTTATGTAAGCTACCGCTTCATCCATATTCTTATATGGATAATCCTCTTCCGTAGAAAGATTGTCCTCAGAGTCCGGTAAAATCCGGTTGACATACGGAATATCTTTTAATAGTGGACGCATTACCGTAGAGCCAAATCCTCCAACATCCCATTTAATCAGCAGTGCCAGTATTGCCAGCCATACAATAATGATGACCAATGTTACCAGAGCAACTGCCAGTTTTGAAGAACTGCCTTCCTCTTCTTCTGTATTTTCCAAATCAGTTTCCATGTTCTTTGCAGCCTTTTTTTCTGCCTTCTTTCTTGCCTTCTCCGCTTTCTTTGCTGCTTTCTTATCCATTTCTTCTGCCATCGTTACACCACCTGTCTATTTTTTCGGTCTGCCATAGCTATAGCTTACCAGTTCGTCTACTACCTTGTTATCTTCCTGCGCCAGTTGTTGTTTGAAATCTTCAAAATCCTTTTCCCGTAGTTTTTCCTGCGTCTTTCGCTCTTTCATAACTTCTTCCAGTTTCTGCCTGGCGGCTTCCACATTTTTCTCTGCTACCTGCACCTGCATCATCTGTCTTCGAATCAACACCTTCATGCTTTCAATTGCCTGTCTGCATTTTTTTATTTCCAGCAAATCTATTTTGCCTTCAACCAACTCTTTTGCCCGGTTATCATATGCATTCTTCCGCTCAAAGAGTTTTAAAAGCTTTGCCTCTTCTTCCCGGAGTGCTGCATTTGCCTGGCTGTATGCAATCTTTGCCTGACTTTCCAGTTTTAATTTAATATCTAAAATATTCTGCATCCGGTAAATAAATTTTGCCATATCTCATTCCTACTTGAATACATCTTCCAACAATGTCAATTCTTCTTCAAATGTAAATTTTTCATCAGTCCTCTGACACAGAAACTCATTGACCGCTTTTATCTTAGAAACCGCATAATCAATTTCTTCATTGGAGCCGCTCTTATAAGCGCCAATATTAATCAAATCTTCTGCTTCCTGATAGGTTGCCAGTACATTTTTCAGCTTTCCTGCCACCGCCTTATGCTCCGCCGAAACAATGGAACTCATTACACGGGAAATACTCTGCAAAATATCGATTGCCGGATAATGATTCTTATGTCCTAATTTTCTGGATAACACAATATGTCCATCCAGAATACTTCTTGCTGTATCGGTAATCGGCTCATTAAAATCGTCACCGTCTACCAGCACCGTATAAAGTCCGGTAATAGAACCTCTTTCTGCTGTTCCTGCCCGCTCTAATAATTTCGGCATTTCCGAATACACGCTTGGCGGATATCCACGGGTAACCGGTGGTTCCCCGGTAGCAAGTCCGATTTCTCTTTGCGCCATGGAGAATCGGGTCAGTGAATCCATCATCAGCAGCACATCTTTTCCCTGATCCCTGAAATATTCTGCTACAGCTGTTGCAGTTTTGGCTGCTTTATTACGAATCAATGCCGGTTTATCTGAAGTTGCCACAATTACCACCGAACGGCGCATACCTTCTTCGCCAAGGTCCCGTTCAATAAATTCTCTCACCTCTCTGCCCCGCTCTCCAATCAGGGCAATTACATTGATATCCGCTTTGGTATTTCTTGCAAACATACCAAGCAGGGTACTCTTACCAACTCCGGAACCCGCAAAAATTCCAATACGCTGTCCCTTTCCAATGGTAATTAATCCATCCACCGCTTTAACTCCCAGTGGTAATACCTCACTGATGATTTCACGCTTCATCGGATCTGGTGGTGGGGCTTCAATCGGATATTCCTTATCGGTATGAATCTCATCCACATCTGTCGGTCGTCCAATTCCATCCAGAATATGGCCTAAAACCTCATCTCCCACCAAAACAGACAAAGGATGTCCCGTATTTGCTACGATACATCCAACACCCAGACCTTCAATACTGTCAAAAGGCATCAATAACAGCCGGTTATCCTTAAAACCGACTACCTCTGCCATGACATATTCTTTTTGCTCTCTATCCCGATATATTTTACACAAATCATTCAGTTTTGCTTCCGGTCCGATAGATTCAATGGTAAGACCTACTACCTTAGACACTCTTCCAAGGCAGGTATAATATGTCTTATCCGAAAGTAACTGATATTTTTCCAAATCACATGTCACTCTTTTTTCCTCACATACACAATGACTGTATATCACGAATCAGATTATCCAGCTGTACATCCATTCCACACTCAAACACTCCTGTATCTGTCTCTATGATACATTCTCCTTCAGTCATGGAATGAATGGTAACTAAATCCAAAGTTGCATTCTGTCCCACGCATTCTAACAGCTCCTGTTTATGTTCTTCCAGATATGCTGCCTGTTTCGGACCTGCTTTGATTGTAAATTCTTTCGGTCCGTCAATGGATTCCATTGCCCGTTTTACAAGATAAAGTACAATCTCATCCTTATCATGGAACTGCACATGGAAAACATGGGAAACCACATCTGTAATTGTATGTACAAGCTTCGGTTCCAGTTCCCGCATCTGTTCCAGATAAGAATCCTGCAGCTGCTGTTCCCTTTTTCCAATGCTCTCTAACTTTGCATCATAAACCGCAGCACCTTCCTGCATTCCCTGTTCCAAACCTTCTGCCTGTCCCTGTTCCTGTGCCTGCTTACGAATTTCGTCTGCTTCCTCCCGGGCTGCTTTTCGGATTTCGTCTGCTTCGGCATTTGCCTGTGCTAAAATTTCTTCTGCTTTTTCCTTTGCCTCTGCTTCATAATCAATTGTTTCCACCTGTGGTGCAGCAATTCCTTCTACAAATCCACCTGACTCTGCCTGTGGCTGTTCCGGTTCTCTTGTCTTTGCAAGAGCCCGGGACTGTTCTTCTAAAATACGATACGCCAGCGTATTGGAATTAATCACGCGGCTCTCAGATTCATTCGTGATAAAACGCTGTTTATATAAATTAGACAATAATCTCATCACCTCCGCCACGGGAAATTACAATTTCTGCGGAGTCTTCCAGTTTACGAATAATACCAACAATCTTCTGCTGTGCTTCTTCTACATCCTTCATTCTTACCGGACCCATGAATTCCATATCTTCACGAATCATGGCAGCAAGACGTTTGGACAGGTTCTTAAAGATAACATTCTGAACCTCTTCGTTGGCACCCTTCAGTGCAACAGCAAGGTCATTGTTGTCCACATCACGCAGCACACGCTGGATTGCACGGTCGTCCAGCAACAGGATGTCTTCGAACACAAACATCTTCTTGCGGATTTCGTCTGCAAGTTCCGGCTCTTCGATTTCTAAGGATTCCATAATATGTTTCTCTGTTCCACGGTCTACCGTATTCAAAATACCAACGATAGCATCTACACCACCCACAATTGTGTAATCCTGATTGATCAGGGAAGAAAGTTTTCTCTCTAACACACGCTCTACCTCTTTGATTACATCTGGTGAAGTCCTGTCCATCTTGGCAATACGTTTTGCAACATCTGCCTGTTTCTCCGGTGTCAGGGCTCCTAAAATCATTGCAGACTGTGCCGGTGACAGATATGACAAAATCATGGCTATGGTCTGTGGATGCTCGTCCTGAATAAAGTTCAACACCTGACTTGGATCTGTCTTTCGTACAAATTCGAACGGACGAACCTGAAGGGATGCTGTCAGTTTTGTAATAACCTCCTGTGCCTTGTCGCTGCCTAATGCCTTATCCAGGAGTTCTTTGGCATAGCCAATACCACCTTCTGCAATATACTGCTGTGCAAGGCATACCTGATAGAATTCGTTTAATACGCTTTCTTTGGTCTGTGGTGACACGCTTCTGGTATTTGCAATCTCCAGTGTCAGTTCTTCTATTTCATCTTCTTTTAAATGTTTGAAAATACTGGCCGACTTCTCCGGTCCTAATGCTATCAGCAATATTGCCGCTTTCTGAATGCCATTATATTCTTCTGTTCCCATTTATTCCCACTCCTCATTCAGCCAGTTACGAAGCAACGACGCAACAGCCTCCGGATTTTCATCTACGAATTTTTCAATCAGGACACGAATCTCTGACTTCTCATTGTAACCAATATCTTCCAAATCTTCCTGTTCTGCCTGCTTGGTTGTCTCAAGCAACGATTCTACAGAAAGCTCCGGTTCAATCTCAGTTTCTTTTTCTTTTCTGGTACTGCGGAATACCACATATCCTAACAGTGCAAAAATCAGAACCGCAAGAATAATCTGCAGGTAATCCTGAAAGCCTCTGCCGCTGCCCTTAGAATATTCAAACATCGGAATATCATAGCTGACAATCGAAATATTAGATGCCGGGATACCGGTTGCATTGGATACCATAGTATAAAGATCCTGATCTACCGTTCCCTTTACCCGGTTGTTATTCTGTGTTACAAATTCATCAAAGGTCATATTGTCCAGAGTACCATCTGCTTTTAAGGTATCCTCATTATAAGTCACATAACGGGCTACCGTTACAGATATGGATGACTGGTCATATTCTATATCTCCTACAGAGCCAATGGTCTGGGTGTTCTTTTCATCCAGTGCACGGTCAATGGAATCATCTGTAACAGAGCTTTCTGATGTGCTTCCATCCGGAAGTACATAAGTTGTTCCATCTCCATTAGAGTCTGTTCCCGGTGTTCCCGACGTACCACCGGTTGAGTCTGACTGATAACGGTCCTCATGGGTAATCAGTCCTTCATCCCTGTCTCCCTGCGCAGAATAATTTGTCTCATTAGTCGTAACCTGATCAAAATTCAGCTTTAAATTTAATCCTACATCAATCGTATCATAAAGGTCTGTTCCCTTAATCACATCTGTAACAGCCTTCTTCACCTGTGTTTCTTTCTTTGTCTGATAACTGAGCTGTGTGCTGGCAGTTCCGATTGCTGTACTCTCTTCTCCACCCGCAAATAAAAGGTTGGAATTAGAGTCAATAATCGTAATATTATCCGTGGAAGAATTGCCAATCTCAGTTGCTATATATCTTGCTAAAGATGCCGCCTGGTCTTCGGACATCTCTCCGTTCAGTTCCAGCTTAACGCTGGCATAGGACTCCTGATTTCTTGTAACTAAGGTTCCATCATCTTCCGGAATATTTAAGTTAACATCTGCCGACTTAATCAAATCCATATTTTCCAGTTCTTTTGCAAATTTATCTTCCAAAAAAACCTGATACCGTTTACTCTTATCAGCTTCCGTTGTGCTGATGCTGCCGCTTAATGCATCATCAATGGTAAAACCGTTTGTCGGAATACTGTTTGAACCAAGCAAAATATTTGCATCTGCCTGATTCTTTGCATTTACCGAAAAAGTCATTCCATCAGAAGAAACCTCATAATCTATGCTGTTTCCATCCAAAAGGTCTTTTACAGACGATGCCTGCGTTGCATCCTCACAGGTTATCAGCTGAACCATCGTAGGTTTGGTCATCACGACAGCCAGTATCACCAATGCAAGAATTACTACAGCCGTAATACTGATAAGAAGCGTCTTCTGCTTTGTTGTAAACTTCAGCCACCACTCTTTTATTTTTTCTAATATTGCTTTCAATCTGTCTGGCATAATCTACTCATCCTACCTATACTAAATCTGCATGTTCATAATTTCTTTATAAGCATCTATTACTTTATCCCTTACTGCAACTGTATAGGATAATGCAATGTTTGCCTTTTCCTGTGCCACAAGCAATTCATGGGTATTGGTTGATTCTCCCAATGCAAATTTAATTTCCTCTTCCTCTGCATTGTTCTGATAATTATTTGTTTCCTTCACCATGTTCATTGCCGTTGCAAGAATATTATCAAAGCTTTCCGCACTGTTTGACTGCTGTGTTGCAGCTGCATTCTGTGTATTAAAAACATCTGACGAAACTCCTGTTAATACATTAACATTCATCGTTTATCTCACCTTTCCAAATATCTTTTATGATTTACCAATCTGTAATCCCGCCTGTGCAATCTGTTTGCTTGCATCAAAAGCTGTTACGTTCGCCTCATATGCTCTGCTGGCATCAATAAGATTTGTCATTTCTGTTACTATATTCACATTCGGATATGACACATAACCATTTTCATCCGCATCCGGATTGGATGGGTCATATTCCATAGTAAAATCAGTAGAATAATCTTCTGTCACTGAAGAAACCTTTACTCCGTTTCCCACATAGCCTTCCCGGGAATCAGAAAGCACTTTGCTGAACGGTGTTACGCCTTTTTCCGAAAAAGTTACGATTTTTCTGCGGTATGGTGTTCCATTCTCTGTACTGGTTGTATTTACATTTGCTACGTTCTCAGAAATGGTATCCATACGAAAACGCTGCGCCGTCATACCGGACGCACTGATATCAAACGACTGAAATAATGCCATTCTTTATTCCTCCCACACAATTTTATTTAATAACGGTTTTATACCGTGATATTTCCTGACTGATACTGTTGGTCAATCCCAGATAACGGATTGTTTCTGAGGCAAGCTCTACATTCTCCTGCTCCGGGTCAACATTGTTGCCGTCCAGGCGGTAAGAATAAGAGGCATTGTCGATATATGTCTTTGCATTCAGATGGTCCATATGGATATTTGCCACCTTGTCATCCAGTGAAACATATTTGCTTTTGCCCAGTTCGGATTCCAATGTACTTTCAAAATCCAAATCCCGGCGTTTATATCCAGGTGTATCAGCATTTGCAATATTATTTGATATTAACTGTTCTCTTTCCCAGCTCGCACTTGCGGCCTTATTCAACACATTCATATAGTCAAACGCATTTGAACTTATCATACTGCACCTCCATAGTTATCCATATTGTTATCGCATCATATTTTATTATAAATAATCTTGTAAAAAACACAAGTATTTTTTTCTTATTTTTACATTATCTAGTGTTTTTTTCCAATTGGCCACACAATATAAAAGGGATTTACA